>ERZ1023877.13-NODE-13-length-93637-cov-77.988994_pt1 | contig 93637 bp, 85 predicted proteins | sample MGYA00380392_ERZ1023877 | MGnify/ENA primary metagenome ERZ1023877 (study PRJEB33179, sample SAMN07449003) | human gut metagenome | biome: Human-gut; feature: Human associated habitat; material: Faeces | host: Homo sapiens | place: India: Bhopal | collected...
GGGCAGAAGCTCCGCTTTACTTGATCAACTCAAGACCTGCCTCGAACTTGGTGGTCTTTTCCATGATGGTAGGAAGCTGGTTTACAACAGTCTTCAAAATCAGGAATTGTGCCAAATCCTCCTTGTCCATACCTGTAGCAGGAATCTTGTTAACCTGAGCATAAAGCATGGCGATGATAGGAGCTACGAAATCCTTGTCAACATAGAAATATACCTTGTTGGCTGCTGGATAAGATACGTGTACTGGAATACCAGTCTTAAACTGATCCAACATGCCGGCTACCATAGCCTTCTCCTGAGCATCGTCGATGTCTTCTGTAATCTTGGCTGTGTTCAGGAACAAGGTAATCATATTCTCGTTAACTACCTGGTATGTAGCGTAATCGTTAGCTACCTTCCAGTCCTTGTCATCAGCCTCTTCCTTGTAGGTTGCAGAAATCTGACCCTTCTCATTGAAGGTTACATCCTGCAGAACGCTTCTGAGCTGGCTGTTGAGCAGCATTGGAACCATTGAGATGGCATCCTTTACTGGATATGGCTCATCAAAGAGACCTGGAATTTCGATAACTGCATCGTTAGAACCTTCCCAGTTTAATACTATTGAACCTGTTGCCTGGTAAGTTGTTGGATCCATACCAGCCTCCTGTACCTTCCAGGTGCCCTCAATCTTCTCGTTGCGTACAAATCCCTTCTCGTCATTGTCATCATCGCTGCTACAAGCAGTGAAGAAGCCAAGGGTGCAAACCATGGCCATCAAATAAATAAACTTTTTCATTTTCTTCTCTTTTTTTGTTAATGAATAATTGTTGTTTTTTATCTTTTTTATCTCTCTTTGGCTATATATATTTTGGCTATATATATTAATGTACGCGTACATTATTATATAGATAGCTTCAGCAGAATATGATCTGTTACTTCAGCTGATACGTGATGCCGATGCTGCCGTAGATAGGATACATCGTCTGCTCGATGGTCTCGAAATCTTTCTTGAAGATGCCGTTCAGACCCCAGCTTAGGTCGGCGCAGATGCCCCAACGGTTGTTCAATCGCCAGTCTATTCCAAAATCTACGCCCACCTGCCAGTTGCGCATATCGTCGCTGAAATCGTAATCACCACGTTCACCTTCGTCATGCCCCAACTTTACCTTCTGTCCGGTAGGATCGCCCTTAGGATGACCTTCCTCCTGGCGGCGCAGGTAACCATCGTATGCCCAGCCCTCAAACTTCTTTGATGTTACATAGCTAACATACGGACCCAACTTGAAACGGAGGTTGTCGCAAATGTCGTATGTTGCCTGCAATGGTACTGTGATAAGACTCATATCTACCTTCGTAACCACGTTGCCTGTAAATATACCTTTCAGCTCTTCGCCTCCACGAACTATTCTCATATAATAGTTTTTTACGCCTGCATCAATCTTCATGCCCTTGTTTTCAAAGTGCAGACCTCCAACGAATCCCCATTTGCCTGTAAGTGGGTGATAAGCATCGATACCCAGACTGAAGTTAGGTTGCAGGGTATAGCTGTGCAGTGTACGGATGGTAGCAGGAAGACCGATAGGGGCTGTGCCTCCAATATTATACGCCACGCGAGCCTGATACTGGTAGCCGTGAAGATATTTGTTCCACGAGGTGCGCTTGCTTTCTTCTACTTGCTTGTGCTCCTCAGTCTTCTGATTTTCATTTTCTTCTGCCCATGTAGCAGTGCCCCATGTCAGCAGGAGAGCTAATATTGTTATCTTCTTCATTCTATGTTTTCCTCCTTAGCTTATTTGCAAATCAACTTGAAACTGTCTATCCAAAGGGTACTACCTACGGCACCCAGGAAGTTAGCTCCATCTGAACTGGATGAACTGACAATAGTGAGACTGTAGCCACCATTCTTCAGCTTGATTGGGTCTATGGCTTTCTTATACTCGAAATCTACGCTGAAGTGATGCCATTCCGGTGTGTTTCCAATAGCAACTTTTCCGTTGTCATCATGGGTTTCACCTACCAGAGCAAGTGCCACTATCTGTTTGCTGGTCTGTACATTATCTCCGTAGAGCAATACGGCATTTCCCTTTTCATCGATGTTCTCATAGAGTACAGCATAGATGGTTCCGTAGTCATGGCGGTCAAGTTCTTTCATATTCTTGTCGGTGAATTTTTCGCCAGCCTGATACTTATACCATCCTTCTAACTTAGCAGGCTTGGCGTCGAAACTGAATGGATGACCGAACTTTGTTGCCTTCATCGCATCGCGCAGGGCATCGGTGGCATCAAACTGTCCGATGAAGAGGTTGCCGGCAGCGATAGGCTTGTGTACCATATCAGCGATCTTGCTGGTGCGTCGGGTTGTGAGTTGCACTCCCTTTCCCCTGTGTCCATCTTCTATCATCAAGGTAGGATATTCTTCCGGTTTAGATGAACTGTTACTCATTTTGAATCCAGAGTTTCCTGTTGCCCAGATGTCGAGTTTATTGCCGTTCCAGTTCTCTTGCCAGTTGTAGTATCCTTTGCTGAGGTATGCGTTTTCGAAATCGAATTCAATCTCGTTTGGCATGGTGGTCTGGCCCTTCTTGATGCTTACCTGATAGGTGCGGGTCCACTGCTTGTCTTCTGATGTAACCACGTATGTAACAGGACCTTTGGAGAAATCGTGCACACTTCCGTTTTCCGGCTGGATGGTGGCTCCCGGAGTGAGTCGGAACATCGGTGCCTGCTTCTTGAGGCTGGCGAATGGCTTCATGGTGAATTCTATCTTGTCTTGGTCGCTCTGCACGTTGACGAGCGTATCCGATGCGTTTGTGAACCACAGCTTCAGCCAGCTTCCTGGGTGGATGTATGCCTGCTCGATGTCGCATTCGGCATTGAGGGGTTCATCCTTGAAGCATGAACTGAGAGATAGGGCGCAAACCGTTGATAAAGATAGCGTTATAAATTTTCTAAAACCCATAGTCTTCATATCCTTTTCCTTTATTACATAAGAATCTCTATCTTTTGTTATAAGATTCTTTTCTTTATTATATATGAGCGTTATCTTTTTGGGATATCCGCTGATGATTCATTTTTCTGGTTGCAAAGTTACGCCGAAAACTTGAAAGCACCAAACATTTTTCACTTTATTTGCATATTATTTATGTTTCTGATTATTTGTTAAATGGGGCAGAAAAAAAACTGGGCATTCCAAAAGGGATGCCCAGTCTTGATTTTAGAGACTTACATTGTCGTCGCCGCCGCCTTCACCGTCTCCGGTGTTATCCTTTCCGGTGCCTCCTGATGGGGTGTTGCCGCCGGATGGGTTGTCCTTGTCGGTGCCGCCGGATGTATCACCGGTATTGTCCTTTCCGGAGCCGCCTTCTGATGTTCCACCTGAAGTTCCGCCGCCATTTTCCTTGTCTTCGATGCCGTTGTACTCGGTCATCTCCTCCATCTTGATGCCACTGAGCATCGGCTTTACTCGCTTGCCCTGGTCCATGACAGAGTAAGGTGAGTAGATGATGTACATAGCCTTGATGTTGGCTGAGGTGAACTTCTTGGCGTTTACGGCTGGGGAAGTTCTGATGCCGAGCTTGAAGCTTCCGAAGTTGTCGAGCACCACCTTGTTCCCTTCGGAGATGTTGGCTGAGATCTCTGTCATTAGGGCGTTGAAATCCGGCGTTAAAAAATGTCCTAACCTCTTTTATGTTCTGGGGATTTGCAATCCCATCAATAAGTAATGCCTTGTAAAGTCTAATCCTCACCTCATAAACACTAAAAAAAGAAGAAAAAACTGCTAGATTTCTCCAAAAAACAAATAATTTCGACTCAAACAGCAAATTCTCACTTCAAAAGCACCATTGAATGAAGAAATATATTATCTTTGTACCTGTATATTCGCTTGAGCCAGTGATAAGCTACGATACATCAAGAAGTATCACAACCTATATGACTCATCCTGTTTTATGGAAATTTTAAAATCATCAAAATTATGGCTACAAAGAATACTACAACCAAAAACTTATATTTTGTGACAACCACTGTTGTTAATTGGGTTGATATTTTCAGTCGTCCCAAGTATAAGCATATTATTATAGAATCTCTGGCTTTTTGTCAGAAGAATAAGGAATTGGAAATATACGCCTGGGTACTGATGCCCAATCATTTACATTTCATTATAGGGGCAGAGAATCTTGAACAGGTTCAAACTGTTCTCCGTGATTTCAAGAAGTTCACGAGTAAGAAAATTGTCGCAGAACTTCTGGAAGATATCCAGGAGAGTAGGAGAGAGTGGATGTTGCATCTTTTCAGACTGGCTGGTGAGAAGAATCCGAAAATCAGCAAGTATCATTTTTGGCAGGATGGGTGTTATACTGAAGTGATTTCATCGTTCAAGTTTTTCAAGCAGAAGTTGGATTATATTCATCAGAATCCTGTGAGGGCCGAGTTCGTGAGGTATCCTCAGGATTATCTCTATAGTTCTGCGATAGATTATGCAGGGGGTAGGGGATTGCTGGAAGTGATTGTTGTGAGGTAATCTTTTGTTATTGATGGGTAGTTATGGGGGATTACAAATCCCCCGGTTTTCATAGGTCGAACCTTTTTTTACGGCGGATTGCAAATCCGCCGGGACGCCTTGCGGAAGACTTTGCATCGATACCGTTAGGCGTTTCGACGGATTTGTAATCCGTCGTTAGAAAATGTCCTAACCTCTTTTGTGTTCTGGGGATTTGCAATCCCCAGCAATCAGTAATGCATTTCATCCCTCAGCCATACACATTCACCATTCACATTCTCCATTCCCCCACACACATTCCCCACCCACAAAAAAAGGGGGACTGAAATCTCAGAAATGAAATTTCAGTCCCCTTAAAATTTTTATTTAGCTAATGAATAGCAAATGCTTTATCTGCAGGAGATTAAGCCTTGCCTTCCATCTGAGCCTTCAACTTAGCAAGAGCATCGATGTCGCCGAGTGAAGTACCAGCAGCTACGTTGTTGATAGCTGGAGTCTCGTTCTTGCGACCACCGTTACCACCACGCTTGTGAGCTGGCTTAGCGATTGGCTCGTCCTTGCCCTCCTCGAATGTACGAGAGTGAGAGAGGATGATACGCTTTGTCTCCTTAACGAACTCGATTACCTTGAAGTCGAGCTCCTCGCCCTTCTTAGCCATTGAGCCGTCCTCCTTAGTGAGGTGCTTTGGAGTAGCGAAGCCTTCGCCACCCTCTGCGAGAGCAACTACAGCGCCCTTATCCATCATCTCAACGATAGTACCCTTGTGTACAGAACCTGGAGTGTAGATTGTCTCATACTCATCCCATGGGTTCTTCTCCAACTGCTTGTGGCCGAGGCTCAAGCGGCGGTTCTCCTTGTCGATCTCGAGAACTACTACGTCGATACTAGCACCTACAGATGTGAACTCAGATGGGTGCTTAATCTTCTTAGTCCAAGAGAGGTCAGAGATGTGGATCAAGCCATCAACACCCTCCTCGAGCTCTACGAAGATACCGAAGTTAGTGAAGTTGCGAACCTTAGCAACGTGCTTGCTGCCGATAGGGAACTTAGTCTCGATGCACTCCCATGGATCAGCCTTGAGCTGCTTGATACCGAGGCTCATCTTACGCTCAGCGCGGTCGAGAGTCAAGATAACAGCCTCTACCTCGTCGCCAACCTTCATGAAGTCGTTAGCTGAACGGAGGTGCTGGCTCCAAGACATCTCAGATACGTGGATCAAGCCCTCTACACCTGGAGCAATCTCAACGAATGCACCGTAGTCAGCCATAACCACTACCTTACCCTTCACGTGATCACCTACCTTGAGGTTTGGATCAAGTGCATCCCATGGATGTGGAGTGAGCTGCTTCAAACCGAGAGCGATACGCTTCTTTTCCTCATCGAAGTCGAGGATAACAACGTTGATCTTCTGGTCGAGAGATACAACCTCGTGTGGATCGCTTACGCGGCCCCAAGAGAGGTCTGTGATGTGGATCAAACCGTCAACACCGCCGAGGTCAACGAATACACCGTAAGTAGTGATGTTCTTAACGGTACCCTCGAGGATCTGACCCTTCTCGAGCTTGCCGATGATCTCCTTACGCTGCTGCTCGAGCTCCTGCTCGATGAGCGCCTTGTGAGATACAACGACGTTGCGGAACTCCTGGTTGATCTTTACAACCTTGAACTCCATTGTCTTGCCTACGAATACGTCGTAGTCGCGTATAGGGTGAACGTCGATCTGGCTTCCTGGCAAGAAAGCCTCGATACCGAAGACGTCAACGATCATACCGCCCTTAGTGCGGCACTTGATGTAACCCTGGATGATCTCCTCGTTCTCGAGAGCAGCGTTAACACGCTCCCAAGACTTGCTGAGGCGAGCCTTCTTGTGAGAGAGTACCAACTGACCCTTTGTGTCCTCCTGGTTCTCTACGTAAACCTCAACCTTGTCGCCTACCTTGAGGTCTGGGTTGTAACGGAACTCAGAAGCTGGAATGATACCATCGCTCTTGTAGCCGATGTTTACGATAACCTCTTTCTTATCAACAGAGATTACGGTACCCTCAACCACCTGGTGCTCAGTTACCTTGTTAAGTGTTTCGTCATAGGCCTTCTCGAGGTCTGTTTTGCTGACGCCTGCGTTTGTGCCATTCTCGAACTCATCCCAATTGAAGTCGTCGAGTGGCTGTACGTTCTTAAAATTTGACATAAAAAATAATTAAAAAATTTAAATTAATAAAGTTTGACTTTATATATTGTTGAAATCGGGCGCAAAATTACTCATTTTCTTTGAGTTACAAGCATTTGTGTTTGTTTTTCTTCGGTTTATTAATGATATTTAACTAAATGGGGCGGGTTGAGGGCATTTTTGCCGCTTTCTACATTATATATTAGAGGGGTGTTTTTTTGCTTGGGGGAAAGCTTTTGCCCTTTCAGGGCGACAGGCTTGCATCCATTAATAACCCATGGCGGTGCCCTGGGCTAGGAGCTTCTGCCCTTTCAGGGCGTACTGTTTATATTGGAGCATCAGTTCTATCAGGGCGTGCTGTCATTCGGCTCCGAAAATTTCTGTTGCATGAATTTTGCGTTAAATTCATTAAAAAAAAACACGGAAATGATGGTTATTGCAAATATTTTGTTACCTTTGCCCTTGATTATGAAAATATGAACTAACGATTGAGTAGATATGACACTAGTCATTTTAACCATACTGATCCTGGCCTGCGTGCTCATTGCAACTGAGAACGTGACCAAAGTAAACCGTGCTGCCGTGGCTATCTTCGCCGGAACGGTGGGATGGGTGCTGTATATATGCTTCGGTATGGACTTCGTAACTAGCGAACATTCAGCGGATTATACCCGCTTCCTCAATTTCAGCGAAATGGAATCAACCAGTACTTCCGTCAAGTACTTCATCTCCCGAAACATCTTCCTCCCACAGGTGGGTAGGGCAGCGGAGATCGTGATGTTCCTGCTCGCTACGATGACGATCGTGGAAATCCTCAACAACAACGGCTGCTTCGACTTCGTGCGCCAGTTGCTTCGCACACGCAGCAGCAAGAAGATGCTGTGGACACTCGCCATCGTTACATTCCTGATTTCCATCAATCTCGATAACCTCACTACCACCGTGATGATGCTCACCATGATGCATGGCATCATCCCGAGCAGAAGACAGAGAATGGTGTATGGAAGCGCCATCCTCGTAGCTGCCAACTGTGGCGGTGCGCTCACCGTGATTGGTAACCCGGAAGGTCTGGTACTCTGGAACTCAGGGGCTGTTACAGCCACCGTTTTCTCCTTTTCATTACTCCTCCCTTGTCTTGCAGCGTGGTTGATTCCAACCCTGCTGATGCAGCGCATGCTGCCCGAAAGAGTTGAGACAGAGTGGATTGTTATGCCTTTCCGTGGCGATGACACCCGCCTGAACAAGTGGCAGAGATTGCTGATGCTCCTCGTGGGAATCGGCGGTCTGTGGTTTATCCCTACCTTCCATAACATCACCAAGCTCAGCCCGTTCCTGGGCGCCCTGTGCGTGCTCAGCGTACTCTGGATCGTGAACGAGATCTTCAATCGCAAGCTCATGAACATGGATGCGATGGTGGAGCGTCGTACCCCTAGAGTGCTGCAATACGGTGTGATTCAGATGATTCTCTTCGTGATGGGAATGATTCTCGCTGTGGGCGTGGTGAAGGAGACAGGTGCCTTCTATGACCTCTCCAGCTGGATGGGAACCAGCGAGGAGCACCCTAATGTATGGCTGCATGGCGTGGCTGCCGGAGTGCTGAGTACGGTACTCGATAACTTTGCCACCGCCATGAACTTCTTCTCATTGCACGATGTGATGGGATTGGGCGATCCTACCTATGTCATGGATTCGGTGTATAATACCAACGGTCTCTACTGGCAGGTAATCGCTTACTGCGTAATGGCAGGAGGCAATGTGCTGGGTATCGGTACCATCAGCGGTCTCGCCCTGATGAAGATGGAGCACATGCGTATGGGCTGGTTCTTCCGCAATATCGGATGGAAGGCCCTCGTGGGTGGCGTGGCTGGCCTCGTTATCCTCTGGCTCTCGCACACCCTGATGGGAAGAGCCGTTTACTTAATGATTTAAACAACCATATCTGAAGAAGAAAAGAAAGAATCTGAAAACGGAAGAGATTCAGGAGATTCAAAAAAAGAAGAATCAGATGGAAGAGTTTCAGAAGATTCAAAAGGAAGAATCAGATGAAACAGATTCAGAAGATTCAAAAAGAAGAATCAGACGAAAGAAATTCAGGAAGAATCAGACGACGAAAGAGATTCAGAAAGTTCTAAAGAAGAAAAGGGGATGTAACACGCATCCCGGAACCAACAAGAAAGCATATTTTTTTTTATTAATGTATTACTAATATATAATATAATAAGGTATATATAGTTATGGCAAAGATTAAGACTATAGGTATTTTGACTTCTGGAGGTGATGCTCCTGGTATGAACGCAGCAATCCGTGCGGTGACCCGTTCGGCTATCTACAACGGTTTCACCGTGAAGGGTATCTATCGTGGTTACGATGGACTGATCAACGACGAGATCAAGACTTTCACCACAGAGAACGTGAGCGGTATCATCGGTACCGGCGGTACGATGCTGAAGACTGCACGTTCTAAGGAATTTATGACAGCAGAGGGCCGACAGAAGGCTTTCGAGAATATCCAGAAAGAGGAAATCGATGCGCTGGTGGTAATCGGTGGTAACGGTTCGCTCACCGGTGCGATGAACTTCGCAAGTGAGTTTGATGTCTGCTGCATCGGTCTGCCTGGTACTATCGACAATGACCTCTATGGCACTGACAACACCATCGGTTACGATACTACTATGAACACCATCGTAGAGTGCGTGGACCGTATCCGTGATACTGCGCAGAGCCACGAGCGTATCTTTTTCATCGAGGTGATGGGCCGTGATGCCGGATTCCTGGCACAGAACTCAGCCATCGCCAGCGGTGCAGAGGCTGCCATCATCCCAGAGGATTCTACCGATGTTGACCAGTTGGCTCAGTTCATGGAGCGCGGTATCCGCAAGTCTAAGAAGAGCTGTATCGTCATCGTGTCTGAGAGTCCTAAGTGCGGTGCGCTCTACTATGCCGACCGTGTACGCAAGGAGTTCCCTGAGTTCGACGTACGTGTATCTATCCTCGGTCACCTGCAGCGTGGTGGTCGCCCATCAGCCCGCGACCGTATCCTCGCCAGCCGTACCGGTTGCGGTGCCATCGAGGCTATCATGCAGGGTCAGCGCAACGTGATGATCGGTGTCCGCAACAACGAGGTGGTTTACGTACCGCTTTCTGAGGCCATCCGTTCAGACAAGCCATTCGACCGCAAGCTGATCAAGGTATTGGATGAGTTGAGCATCTAATCAGCTTCTCCTTGCATCTCATTTCGATATTCAATGCTGCTATCGGCATTAATTATAGGAAATGAATGAAAAGTAAAAATGGTTTAAACGGAACTAAAAAAGTTTTAAAACGGAGCAAAATACAAATAAAACTTCCGAAAAATTTGCGGCTTCCGTAAATTGTTGTTACTTTTGCAGGCGTATAACGAAATTCGTGATTCGGACTACCGGGCATCCTGATTCCAACGGTTCCTTGAAAGGTTGTAGGACGTCTTTCCTGGAATATCTAATTACCAGGTTTCCGGATCCGATATCACGAACTTCGGATACAACAAGAACGAAATATAAATATTAAAAAATAAAATTTTAAACTAATAAGCTTATGTCACAAGTAAGTGGACGCATCTCGCAGATTATCGGTCCGGTTATCGACGTATATTTCGATACCAAGGGCGAGAACCCTGAGAAGGTGCTTCCTAAAATTCACGAAGCTCTGAAGGTGAAACGCCCAGACGGACGCGACCTGGTCATCGAGGTGCAGCAGCACATCGGTGAGGATACAGTTCGCTGTGTCGCCATGGACAACACCGACGGCTTGCAGCGTGGCTTGGAAGTTGCCGTAACAGGCAACCCAATCATGATGCCTGCCGGAGAGCAGATCAAGGGCCGTATGATGAATGTAATCGGACAGCCTATTGATGGTATGAACGAATTGGACATGAAGGGTGCTTATCCTATCCATCGCGAGGCTCCGAAGTTCGACGAGCTCTCTACGCACAAGGAGATGCTTGCCACCGGTATCAAGGTGATCGACCTGCTCGAGCCTTACATGAAGGGTGGTAAGATTGGTCTCTTCGGCGGTGCCGGTGTAGGTAAGACGGTGCTCATCATGGAGTTGATCAACAACATTGCCAAGGGACACAACGGCTACTCTGTATTCGCTGGTGTAGGTGAGCGTACTCGTGAGGGTAACGACTTGATTCGAGATATGCTCGAGTCTGGCGTTATCAAGTATGGCGAGAAGTTCCGTAAAGCTATGGAAGAAGGTAAGTGGGACCTCTCACTCGTTGACCCTGAGGAGCTTGCCAAGAGTCAGGCTACCCTGGTGTATGGTCAGATGAACGAGCCACCTGGGGCACGTGCTTCAGTAGCGCTTTCAGGTTTGACTGTTGCCGAGGAGTTCCGTGACCACGGAGGCAAGAACGGTGAGGCTGCCGACATCATGTTCTTCATCGATAACATCTTCCGTTTCACCCAGGCTGGTTCTGAGGTATCTGCGCTCTTGGGCCGTATGCCATCAGCCGTAGGTTATCAGCCAACACTGGCTTCTGAGATGGGTGCCATGCAGGAGCGAATCACTTCTACCAAGAATGGTTCCATCACCTCAGTACAGGCTGTTTATGTGCCTGCCGACGACTTGACCGACCCTGCTCCAGCCACCACCTTTACTCACCTGGATGCCACCACAGAGCTTTCTCGTAAGATTGCATCTCTGGGTATCTATCCTGCCGTAGATCCACTGGGTTCTACCTCTCGTATCCTCGACCCACTGATCGTGGGCAAGGCTCACTACGACTGTGCACAGCGAGTAAAGCAGTTGCTGCAGCGTTACAACGAGTTGCAGGATATCATCGCCATCCTCGGTATGGATGAGCTTTCTGATGAGGATAAGTTGACCGTGAACCGTGCACGCCGTGTACAGCGTTTCCTGAGTCAGCCATTCACCGTAGCAGAGCAGTTCACCGGTCTGAAGGGTGTGATGGTACCTATCGAAGAGACTATCAAGGGCTTCAACGCCATCCTCGACGGCGAGGTGGATGACCTGCCAGAGCAGGCATTCCTCAACGTAGGTACTATCGAGGATGCGAAGGAGAAGGCTAAGCAGTTGCTCGCAGCAGCACAGGCGTAATCTTTAAATCCACGGCTTATGTTACAGCTAAAGATAGTATCTCCTGAGAAAGTAGTCTTCCAGGGTGAGGTAGAGAGCGTACTGGTTCCGGGAACCCTCGGCTCGTTCGAGATTCTCAAGGATCACGCGCCAATCATCTCTTCGCTCGAAGTGGGCAAGGTAGAATATACCACCAAGGAAGGCAAGCAGGCAATGAACATCAAGGGCGGATTCGTGGAATGTAAGAAAAACGAAGTAAGCCTCTGCGTAGAAGTATAAAATTAAGAATTCATAATTCTCAATATTGACAAGACAGAACAATGGAAAAAGATGAAAAGATACGCTTGCAGGCTATCAGGCAGGCAGGTATCAAGTACAAGCAGATTTCCCTGTGGCTCACAGCTCTCATGGCTCTTGCCATCCTCTTCGCCTGTAGGGTTTCTGCCTTATGCGATGATATTCTGCCACGGGTGGTTAACCCGCTGATAGTGAGTGCGATATTCTCGCTCGTTGCAAGTACTGCTTATGGCGAAGCCTGGAAGGCTGTGGCTAAATCATCTCCTGCCAATCTCGCCAAGTTCTATCTGGCGGCACTGGTCTTGAAGCTGATGGCTGGTACGCTGGTGTTCCTCATCTACGTGCTGGTATGCGACAGGCAGAACATCCTGGGATTCACCGTCATCTTCGCCCTGTTCTATGTCATGCTTCTCGTGTTCGACTGCATCTACTTCGCTCGGGTAGAGAAAAAGAGCCGCCTCTCTTAATGCGGCTCGAGACAAATAATTAATAAACAAAGTAAGAATTAAAGAATATGAAACATCTCAAGCAATTCCTCTTGATGGCGATGCTGCTCTTCACGCTGGCACCTCTGCAGGTATCGGCCAAGGAAAACATCGACGTGAAAGAGATATTGTGGGGTCATATCAAGGATTCTTATGAATGGCATATCACAAAGGTGGGAGACCATCCCGTAGTGATTCATCTGCCTATCATCGTGAATACCACCACAGGCTGGCACGTGTTCTGCAGCAGCGAATTCTCGGAAGAGAAGGATGCCAATGGAGACCGTCCCGGACCTTTCAATCTGGTGATCAAGAACGCTGATGCGCAGGCGAATCCCAACAAGATAGTAGAGAAGGTGGGAGGCCAGGAGGTTCGTCCTCTCGACATCTCCATCACGAAGACCGTTTGCGTGCTCTTCATCGATGCTATCATCCTGTTGTTCTGTGTCCTGATACCAGCCCGCTGGTGCAGGAAGCACAAGGTGGATGACCCTGCACCAAAGGGATTTGTGGGACTGATGCACATGTTCATCATGTCGGTATATACCGATGTAATTGAGGCCACTCTGGGTAAGGAAGCCCCAAAGTACGCACCATGGTTGCTTACTTGCTTCTTCTTTATCTTCGTGGCGAACATCATGGGTATCGTACCATTCCCTCCAGGTGGTGGTAACCTGACGGGTAATATCGCCTGCACCGTATTCTTCGGTGTAACGACATTCCTGATCACCAACTTCACCGGTACCAAGGAATACTGGAAGGATATCTTCTGGCCGGAGGTACCAACGTGGTTGAAGGTGCCAGTGCCACTGATGCCATTCATCGAGCTCTTCGGAATCTTTACGAAACCGCTGGCTCTGATTATCCGACTCTTCGCCAACATGATGGCGGGTCACGCCATCGCACTTTCGTTTGCGGCTATCATTTTCATCATGTTCAACATCAGTGAGAATGCTATCGCCAACTATGTGGCAGGTACGGGTATGACAATAGTAAGTGTTGCGATGAGCGCCTTTATGATGCTCCTCGAAGTATTGGTAAGCTACATTCAGGCATTGGTATTCACCATGCTGAGTGCAGTATTCATCTCGCTGGCTCATGTAAAGTCTCATGAGGCTGAGCCAGAAATCGTAAAATAGAATTATAAATAAAGAAAATATTAACAACTTAAATTATTAAGATTATGTTATCACTTTTGTTAGCAGCAGAGATTGCAAAGTTGGGTGCCGCAGTAGGTGCAGGTTTGGCCGCTATTGGCGCAGGTATTGGTATCGGTCGCATTGGTGGCCAGGCTATGGACGCTATGGCTCGTCAGCCAGAGAAGATGGGCGATCTCCGTTCTTCTATGATTATCGCAGCTGCGTTGGTTGAGGGTGTTGCATTCTTCGCAGTCATCATCGCCATCTTGGCTATCGTTATGTAATAAAAAGGAATATCACCCTTCCCGCCGCGATTCATTCTCACGAATCTGTAGAATGGCCCGATATCTGATGCTCTCGGGATTTGTTCTATCAGTTTGTGAGGGCGGGTGGGTGACCTTTTCCAGAGTTAATTAAAATAAAACGTTTAAGTAAAACTTTAACCAGTATATATGGATTTATTGACTCCTGATAGCGGTTTGCTTTTTTGGATGACACTGGTCTTCATCATCGTCATCATTATCCTTTGGAAGGCTGGATTTCCAGCCATCATCAAGATGGTGAACGATCGTAAGGCCTTTATCGACGAGAGCTTGCGTAAAGCTCACGAAGCCAACGAGAAGCTTGCCAATATCCAAAAAGAAGGTGAATCCATCTTGCAGGAAGCTCGCGAGAAGCAGGCTGCCATCCTCAAGGAGGCTGCCGATACCCGCGATGCCATCGTAGAGAAAGCACAGGACAAGGCTCGCGAAGAGGGCGCTCGTCTGCTCTCTGACGCCAAGGCGCAGATTGAGACAGAAAAGCAGAACGCCATCCGCGAAATCCGTGGACAGGTTGCCGAGCTCTCTGTACAGATTGCAGAGAAGGTGCTCAAGGCTAAGCTCTCTGACGACAAGGCACAGATGGATATGATAAATCGACTGCTGGACGAGGTTTCTTCTGACAACAAACAGTAAAGCTTATGGATATCGGTGTAATATCGGTGCGTTATGCCCGTGCCCTCATCAAGGCAGCACTCGGCATGAAGCTCGAAGATCAGGTGTACCAGGAGATGCAGACGCTCTACACGAGCTACATCGACGTGCCTGAACTGAGATTTACGATAGACAACCCTATGCTTTCCAAGGACAAGAAGCAGGCGCTTCTCACCACAGCCCTGGGTAAGAACCCATCGGATCTGAGCAAGAAGTTCATCGCACTCGTCCTGAAGGAGGATAGGGAGAGCACCCTGCAATTCATGGCTGCTTCGTATATCACTCTTTACAGGAAACAGAAGAACATCATCCGCGGTAAGCTGATCACCGCCACTGCCGTTGACGCCTCTACGGAGGACAAGATGCGCAAGATGGTGGAGCAGAGAACGCAAGGTACTGTGGAGTTCAAGACTGAGGTGAACCCTGATCTCATCGGCGGTTTCATCCTTGAGTATGATACTTACAGAATGGATGCGAGCGTGAAGACAAAGCTCAACAACATTCTGACACAGCTCAAAAAGTAAAACGAAAAGAGAACGGAAAGGGTTACTTCTTTATATTAAAGGTAATCTCAAGTTCAAATTTCAAAGTTCAAATTTCAAAGTAAATAACAAAATGTCAGATAAAATTAAACCAAGTGAGGTGTCTGAAGTGCTTCAGCAGCAGCTCCAGGAGGTGAATGGCTCTCAGCAGTTTGACGAGGTAGGTACCGTGCTTACCGTCAGTGATGGCGTGGCTCGTATCTACGGTCTTCGCAATGCAGAGGCTAATGAGCTTCTTGAGTTCGAGAACGGCACGATGGCTATCGTCATGAACTTGGAGGAAGACAATGTAGGTTGTGTCCTCTTAGGTCCTACTGCTGGCATCAAGGAGGGACAGAGCGTGAAGCGTACTCACCGTATCGCTTCTATCCGCGTGAACGACAACTTCTTAGGTCGTGTCGTTAACCCTCTGGGTCAGGCTATCGACGGTCTGGGTGATATCGATCTCACCGGCGCTTTCGAGATGCCGCTGGATCGTAAGGCTCCTGGTGTGATCTATCGTCAGCCAGTGAAGGAGCCTCTGCAGACAGGTTTGAAGGCTGTGGATTCCATGATTCCTATCGGTCGTGGACAGCGTGAGTTGATCATCGGCGACCGTCAGACCGGTAAGACTGCCATCGCAGTGGATACCATCATCAACCAGAAGAGTTTCTATGAGGCAGGCAAGCCTGTATATTGTATCTATGTAGCCATCGGTCAGAAAGCATCTACCGTTGCAGCATTGGTACAGAACCTGAAGGAGCACGGCGCCCTGCCATATACCATCATCGTAAGTGCTACAGCTGCCGATCCTGCAGCCATGCAGTATTACGCACCATTCGCCGGTGCTGCCATCGGTGAGTACTTCCGCGACCGTGGTTACTCAGCCCTCGTAGTATATGATGACTTGAGTAAGCAGGCTGTGGCTTACCGTGAGGTATCATTGATCCTCCGCCGTCCATCAGGACGTGAGGCTTATCCTGGTGATGTGTTCTATCTCCACTCTCGTCTGTTGGAGCGTGCCGCTCGTATCAACGACCAGCAGGAGGTAGCCGAGCAGATGAACGACCTTCCTGAGTGTCTGAAGGGCAAGGTGAAGGGTGGTGGCTCTTTGACAGCCCTCCCAATCATCGAGACCCAGGCAGGTGACGTATCAGCATACATCCCAACCAACGTGATTTCCATCACCGATGGTCAGATCTTCCTGGAGACCGACCTCTTCAACCAGGGCTTCCGCCCAGCTATCAACGTAGGTATCTCTGTATCTCGTGTAGGTGGTTCTGCCCAGATCAAGAGTATGAAGAAGGTGGCTGGTACCCTGAAGATCGATATGGCTCAGTATCGTGAGCTGGAGGCTTTCTCTAAGTTCTCAAGCGATATGGATGCCGTAACAGCGATGACACTGGACCGTGGTAGAAAGAACGACCAGTTGCTGGTTCAGCCTCAGTATCGCCCTATGCCAGTGGGCGAGCAGGTGGCTATCCTCTATTGTGGTGTGCACGGATTGATGCACGACGTGCCAATGGACAAGGTTCGCGATTGCCAGGATCAGTTCCTCGACGCTATGCGCAGCCAGCACGCCGACGTAATCGAGACTTTGGCTGATGGTAAGCTTACCGACGATTGCATCGCGGTGATCAAGGATACCATGGCTAATGTAGCAGGACAATATAAAGCGTAATAGCCTATGCCGTCGTTAAAAGAGATTAAGACTCGCATCGCCAGCGTCAACAGTACCCGTAAGATTACGAGTGCGATGAAGATGGTGGCATCCAGCAAGTTGCATCATGCTCAGGTAGCTATCCAGAATATGCTGCCTTATGAGAATATGCTGGAGCATATCCTGAAGAGCTTCCTGGTGAGTACTCCAAATGTGGACCATGAGTTGCAGGTGGAGCACAAGGAAATCAAGCGTGTGGCTCTCATCGTATATAGCTCTAACAGCAGCTTGTGTGGTGGTTTCAACTCCAACGTCATCAAGATGATGATTCAGGCGGTGGACGAGTATAAGGCTCATGGCATTGACGACATCACGGTATATCCTATCGGCAGAAAGGTGGCTGAGAAGGCACAGAAGCTGGGTTTGAAGATTGGCGGTAACTTCTTGGATCTTGCTGATCATCCTAATTCAGGCGCTTGTGCCGACATCGCCCGCAAGCTTGCCAAGCAGTATGCAGCTGGTGAACTCGACAAGGTGGAGATGATTTATCACCACTTCAAGAGTGCCGGTTCGCAGATACTGACCCAGAAGACTTTCCTGCCTATCGACCTCAGCACGGAGGCGATAGGAGAGGACAACGACCGTGACCTCACATCGAATGTGGCTACGGCGAAGGCTCAGGAGTATCTGCGCAAGAAGCAGGCTGGTGAGGATGAAAGACAGCGTGCAGAGGCGCATCCTTTGAACGATGACTTCATCGTGGAGCCGGATCTGGAGACTGTTTTGGGTGTATTGATTCCTAAGCAGCTTCATCTGATGGTTTACACTGCTTTGTTGGATAGTCAGGCGAGTGAGCATGCAGCCCGTATGGTTGCCATGCAGACTGCTACGGATAATGCCGATGAACTCTTGCGTGAACTGAATCTTCAGTACAACAAGAGTCGTCAACAGGCCATTACGAATGAATTGTTGGATATCGTGGGTGGAAGCGTGAATAACTAAGCTTCTACGTTAGATATTATGGGAGGAAGCTAGAATAATTAGCTTTCCAAGCCGTTGTTTCAAATTCGAGAGGTAACTTGTTGGCCCAGGTTACCTCTCCTTTTTTTTATTTGCCTGTATATTTCTTGATGGCTTTGATAAATGTATTGCCGTATTTCTTGATCTTGAATTCGCCGATACCGCTGATGAGACCGAATGCCTGGAGGGTGGTAGGCTTCATCTTGGTTAATTCGTGCAGACTCTTATCTGATAATACGATGTATGGAGGATAGCCCTGTTCATCGGCAAGATTCTTTCTGATCTTACGCAGATATTCGAAAAGCTTCTTATCTTCTACACCCGCCATTTCATCCTCGAAAATCACACGCTCGGCATGAACTACAGGGATGCTGCTTCCTCTTGAAGGTCTGTTGACCCTTTGCTGACGAGGAGCCCGCTCTTCATTCTCCATAATCGCCAATGAAACCTGGTGTTCTCCCTTGAGGACCTTCCAGCCCAATGGCGTAACCTTCATCTGATTATGCATATTATACGCCACCTCGAAGAATCCCATCTGCAACATCTGGAGCATGTATGCCTGCCAGTCGCGGACGCTTACATCCTTGCCTACTCCGAAGGTCTTCAACTCGTTGTAGTGATTGCGCGCCACGGCAGGAGTCTGCATGCCTCTCAATATCTCGATGCAGGTACCCACGGCAATCTTTTCGCCCGCTCTCACCACCGCACTCAGCGCCTTCTGGGTAAGCACGGTACCATCGAAAGTGCGGGGCGGATTGTTGCAGACATCACAATGACCGCAATCCTTACTGGAGGTCTCTCCGAAATAATTCAGGAGGATTCTTCTTCGGCACACTCTCGATTCGGCGTATTCTTCCATTCTTCTCAGTTTTTCCAGATTCACCGATTTCTGTCCGCTTTCTTCGCAGAACGAACGGAGGGTGATGATGTCTGCCATCGAATAGAACAATACCGTATCGGCAGGAGCGCCGTCTCTTCCGGCTCGTCCTATCTCCTGATAGAAACTCTCGATGCTCTTCGGCATATTGTAGTGAATCACCCAGCGTACGTTGCCCTTGTCGATACCCATTCCGAAGGCGATGGTAGCGCACACCACTTCTATCTGGTCCATCTTGAAACGTTCCTGTACAGAGGCTCGCTGCTGGGCGGAGAGTCCGGCATGATAGGCTTCTGCCTGTATGCCATGCTCCTGCAAAGCCTCTGCCACCATCTCCGTATTCTTGCGCGAGAGGCAGTAGATGATGCCTGCCTCGTTAGGGCGACGGGCGATGAAATGGTAAATGAATTTCAGTTTCTCCTTCTTCGTACTTTCCTGGCGCACGGTAAGACTGAGATTCGGACGGTCGAAACTGCTCACGAAGGTCTGTCCGTTCAGATGCAGCTGGTTGATGATGTCTTCTCGGGTAATCTTATCGGCTGTAGCCGTGAGCGCCATCACCGGCACGCCATTGAATTTCTCGTGCAGGAGTCCGAGCTGGGAATACTCCGGACGGAAATCGTGGCCCCATTGACTGATACAGTGGGCTTCATCTACGGCGAAGAGCGAAATCTTGATGTTGCTGAACAGATAAGGTATCTCGCTGAGGAGTTTTTCAGGAGAAACATAGAGCAGTTTCAGTTCGCCCGCTTCGCATCTCCTGCGGATGATGAGATCATCGGTTATATCGTTGCCGCTGTTGAGAGCTTCGGCTGGAATGCCGTTAGCCTTGAGGGCTTCCACCTGGTCGTGCATCAGACTGATGAGTGGTGAAATGACCACTGCCGTTCCCTCCATCGCCAGCGCCGGAACCTGATAGCACAGACTCTTTCCTCCGCCCGTCGGCATCAGCACCAGACAGTCGTTACCTTGCATTATTTCCCGGATGATGGCTTCCTGGTTGGGGCGGAAGGAATCGTATCCGAAGTAAGATTTCAATATCTCGTTGATTTGCATATTTCTTAACTATTTTTCTTCTTTTACATTGGATATTCCTGCAAAGTTACGTAAAAAACGGGAGATTTATTACATTTCTTTCAATAAAATAAGAAAAGTTGGCTGAAAAGTTTGAAAATCCAAATAATTGTCGTACTTTTGCGCTAGAAATAAAGGTTTAGAACATGGCAAATTGTAATGTAAACACCCACGAGCGCTTTGCCGACATCCAAATGCTGCGTTACGAGCTGAAGGGATTCGATGCATTGTCGCTCAATCAGAAATTGTATATTTACTGCCTGGCAAAGGCTACCCTGATGGGACGTGACATCACGTTCGACCAGCAGGGAAAGTACAACCTGCGCATTCGCAAAACCCTGGAGGCAATCTATCGCCATTACAAGGGTATAATCGGAGAGGCTATCGAAAACACAGAGACAGCAAGCGATTCTACTACTCAAATAGAAACTTCTTCCGTTTGCGATTCCGAAGAATTCAAGGCTTTCGAAGTATATCTGAAGCGCGTATGGTTTGCCAGCGGCATCCATCATCATTATGGCTGCGAGAAATTCAAGCCGGGATTCTCTGAGGAATTCTTCTATCAGTTGATGGAGGAAATCTCTGAGGATGAGTTGCCCCTCAAGAGAGGAGAGAGCAAGGAAGATCTCCTCGCTCAGCTCGTACCTGTCATCTTCGATCCGGAGGTGATGCCGAAGAGAGTGAACCAGACCGATGGCGAAGATCTGGTAAAGACTTCTGCCTGCAACTTCTATGAGAATGTGACTCAGGCGGAAGTGGAGAGATTCTATGCCCGATTGAAGGATGCCTCTAACCCGACACCACCATCTTACGGACTCAATTCCAAGCTCACCAAGCGCAACAACGAGATGATTGAGCTGGTGTGGAAGGAGGATGGACTCTATAGTGAGCCTATCAAGGAAATCGTGTCCTGGTTGCTCAAGGCGCAGAAATTCGCTGAAAATGAGGGACAGAAGCATGTCATCGACCTGCTCGTGAAGTTCTATCGCACCGGTAATCTTGAGGATTTCGACCGATACAGCATCGCCTGGGTGCAGCAGCACGAAGGCATGGTGGATTTCATCAACGGATTCATCGAGGTATATGGCGACCCATTGGGATTGAAAGGTACCTGGGAGGGTATCGTGGAATACAAGGACCTGGAGGCTACCCAGCGAACCCAGACCATCAGTAAGAATGCTCAGTGGTTTGAGGATCATTCGCCTGTGGATCCACGTTTCCGCAAACCGGAGGTGAAGGGCGTTACCGCCAACGTAATCTGTGCAGCGATGCTTGGCGGCGAGGAATATCCAGCTTCGGCTATCGGCATCAATCTGCCTAATGCCAACTGGATCCGTCAGGAGCACGGTTCGAAGAGCGTTACCATCGGCAACCTGACTGATGCCTACAACAAGGCGGCTCAGGGCAACGGATTCAGAGATGAGTTTGTCATCGATGAGGAGACTGTGGCGCTGATGAATCAGTATGCTGATATCACCGACGACCTGCATACCGATCTTCACGAGTGTCTGGGACATGGCAGCGGTCAGCTTCTTCCTGGCACCGATCCTGATGTCCTGAAGGCGTATGGCAACACGATAGAGGAGGCGAGAGCCGATCTCTTCGGTCTGTACTATGTGGCTGACCATAAGTTGGTTGAGTTGGGGCTGACTCCGAATGATGAAGCTTACAAGGCGCAGTATTACAGTTATCTGATGAACGGTTTGCTCACCCAGACTATCCGAATCAAGGAGGGTGATAAGATAGAGGAGGCGCACATGAGAAACCGTGCCCTCATTGCCTGGTGGACGCTGGAGCATGCCGAGGGAGCCGTGGAACTGGTTACGGAAGAAGTAAGCTATGCTTCTGCCGAGGATGCCTTGAAGGATGCTGAGGGAAATATCGTAACCACCCGCACCTATGTGAAGGTGAATGATTACGGGAAGCTCCGTCATCTCTTCGGAGAACTCCTTGCAGAGATTCAGCGAATCAAGAGCGAGGGAGATTTCGAGGCAGCACGCCAGTTGGTAGAGAAGTATGCCGTGAATATCGATCCAGACTTGCATCGCGAGATTCTGGCGAGATACAAGAAGCTGAACCTGGCTCCATACAAGGGTTTCATCAATCCAAAGATGACGCTGGTCTATGATGAGGAGGGTAATCCTATCAACGTAAATCTCGATTATGAGGAGAGTTATACCGACCAGATGCTCCGCTATTCTGAGGAGTACGGAACGTTATAAATAATAAATAACGTTATAATAATAGATAATGACAGATAATAAGAACGAGGAATTTCCGATAGTAGATGAAATGGGTAATATCCTGGGTGCCATCACCCGAGGTCATGCCCATGATGGATGCAAGATATTGCATCCTGTGGTTCATCTGCATGTATTCAACAGTAAGGGAGAACTGTATCTCCAGCACCGTCCGGCATGGAAGGATATCCAGCCTGATAAATGGGATACAGCCTGTGGTGGACATGTGGATTTAGGCGAGAGTGTAAACCAGGCGCTTCATCGTGAAGTGAGGGAGGAGCTGGGTATCACCGATTTTGAACCGGAGTCTTTAGGACATTATGTCTTTGAGAGTCAGAGAGAAAAGGAGCTGGTGTATGTTCACCGTTGTGTATATGATGGTGAAGTGAAACCGAGCCAGGAAGAGTTGTCTGGTGGTAGATTCTGGAGTAAGGAAGAAATCAAGGAAAACATCGGCAAGGGTGTTTTCACTCCGAATTTCGAAAACGAATACCAGAAGTTTTTCGCCCACTAAGAAAATGTCCCACAGATTTCACAGATTTACACAGAGCATCGCTAGGCGTCCCGCCGGATTTGAAATCCGGCGTTAAAAAATGTCCTAACCTAATTTAGCTTTGCGGATTTGTAATCCGCAGCAAGCAAGAATGCTGTTGATGGATAGGGGGATTACAAATCCCCCGGTTTTAATAGGTCGAACCTTTTTTGACGCCGGATTACAAATCCGGCGGAACGCCTAGCGGAATATAATTTCAAATCCGGAGAGACGCCTAGCGGAATCAATGAAAAAAATCCGCAGAGCTAAAAATATGCTCTGCGGATTTATTATATCTCGAAGATACCCTTGAGTGCCCCCTGAGCAACCTTCTCGAAATCCTCTCCGAAATCGCAGAAACGCATTACGGCATTGGCGGCAGCATGCTTCACTCCCATATTATCACCCTGCAATGCCACGGCAGCCTGATCCAGGAATTCATTGATTCCACGATCGTTAGGCTCCTTACCATTCGCAAAGAGGCGGGCTAGAAGCTGGAAACCGGCAATCTCATACAGCGGTTTATTGCTTGCAATCCATTGATATGCAATCACCGGCGCATATTCCACATATTGCAGCAGATTGAAGGCAAGCATTTCTGCCATTTCCTGGCTCTGTACCTGTTCCATCCAGATATCCGTGATTTCAGCCAGCATCTTGTCGGCAGGCATGATGAGGGTAGCAAGAATCTTGCACTCTCGGATATCCTCCTTCCAGAGTTCGATGGCAAGGTCGTAATCCTTGCCGTATTCCTGCGCCATCTTCTTCAATTCATAGAAGGGTACACCCCAATTCAGTTTATATCCCAAGCCCTTGTCTCGCATGGATTGCGAACCCGGACCATTCATCAACAAGCGAAAGCTTCGCTTGATAGTCATCAGTTTCTGATGTGTTTCTTCGTTCATTGTGTCGTGTTTAAAATCTAAAGTTTTAATACCTTGCAGAACATTCCTTCGAACTGCTCCTCGATATTCGCTGGCTTATGCTTGAATATACCGAAGATGGCACTGCCGCTACCGCTCATAGCTGCATATGCGGCCCCCAGATTATAGAGCTTCTGCTTGATTTCTGCTAACTCTGGATGCATCGCAAAGATAGGCGCCTCGAAATCGTTGACAAGCTCATCCTTCCAGGTCTCGATAGGTTGGCGAACGATGTCGCGGCAGCATTTTGCAGGCTTCTTAGGAGTGATAGCAGCGTAGGCATCCTTGGTGCTTACAGCGATGTCGTCGCGCTTCACCACCACAATGTAATATCCCTTCATGTTATCTCCAGGACCGCTTACCGGCATCAGTACATCGCCGATACCCTCAGCATAGCAGGCAGTATCTCCATTCTCCGGGTCCGCACTGATGAAGTAGGCACAGTCAGCACCCAACTTGGCTGCATATCGCTCCATCTCAGGAATACCGATGTTCAGGCGGAAACGCTCATCGAGCAGACGGATCATATAGGCAGCATCCGCAGAGCCGCCACCCATTCCTGCCTGAGATGGGATTCGCTTGACGAGATGCGTATGAATGCGAGGAATCTTGAAGTCGGCAGCCAACATATTATATGCCTTCACCACCAGGTTTTTCTGTTCATCGCAATCCACGGCATTGCCTGTAATCTTCAGGTCGCAGGCTACCTCGCTAGGAAATTCATCTCCCATCAGCTTGATCTCCAAGGCATCAGTCAGGGGGATAGGGTAGAATACGGTTTCCAGGTTGTGGTAACCATCAGCGCGCTTGCTTACTATATTTAAGCCAAGGTTGATCTTGGCGCATGGAAATGTAATCATAATCAATCATTGTTTAAGAGTGATACATTAACTATGTGCAATCTATATGCAATCTACTTGCAAAGATATAAAAAATATCCCAAACCCGGTACTTTTCATCAAGATTATTTTCTTACTTGCATTAAAAATATTAAAAACATCCATATTCTGCAATATCTTTTGTACCTTTGCAAAGTGTATCCTCATTTCAGAAAGAGTGTTTCCGCTTGAGGGAAAATAGATTTTGAGTTAAGGATAGATAGATGATTAGATAAAAATAAAAAAATAAATAGAAATATGAAGAAAGGTGATAAAGTAAGATTCCTGAGCGAAGTGGGCGGCGGAAAGGTGGCTGGCTTCCAGGGCAAGAATATCGTGCTGGTAGAGGATGAAGATGGTTTCGAGATTCCGATGCCGATCAACGAGGTGGTAGTGGTAGAGCAGGATGACTATGCCATGGGCAAGATGATCTCTGCCAAGATGGATGCCAAGCAGAAGGCTGAAGAGCATGCCAACACCGAACTGCATCAGGACAGCAGAAGCATCAAGGCTATCCTGAACGAGCACGAGAATGATGTGGATATGAACGTAGAGGAGTATGATGCTGCCGACCGCGAGATTACCTTCGTAAAGCAGATTCAGGAGCGTACGGGCGGTAACAAGCTCAGCGCCTATCTCGCCTTCGTGCCTATCGATATCAAGGATGTGACCAACACCCGCTTCGAATCGTATATGGTGAACGACAGCAACTACTATCTGCGCTACACCTATCTCGTAGCCGAGGGCAATGCGTGGACCCTGAAGGCGGAGGGTGAAATCGAGCCAAACACCAAGCTCTTCATCGAGGAATTCGGTCGTGAGGCTTTGAATGAGATGGAGCACATCGCCATCCAGATGATTGCCTACAAGAAGGACAAGCCATTCCTGCTGAAGCCAGCTACGGATGTCCAGTTCCGCCTGGACCCAGTGAAGTTCTACAAGCTCCATCTCTTCGAGGAGAATGATTTCTTCGAGACACCAGCCTATCTCTTCACCATCGTGGAGAACGACGAGGTAGCCCGTCCGCTGGTCATCGATTCCAAGCGATTGAAGGAGCAGATGTACAAGGACGAGAAGGTGATTGCCAACACCAGCAAGAAGAAGAGCAAGAAGGATGACGGTACCCTCATCGTCGATCTTCATGCAGATGAGGTGCTTGAAACAACTGCTGGAATGAATTCTGCTGATATCCTTCATTATCAGATGGATATCTTCAAGAAGACAATGGCGGAGAACAAGAAGAACAAGGGCCAGAAGATTATCTTCATCCACGGCAAGGGCGAGGGCGTTCTGCGCCAGGCACTCATCCATGAGCTGAACTATCGCTATAAGAACTGCACCTATCAGGATGCTTCCTTCCAGGAGTATGGATATGGTGCCACACAGGTAACAATAAAGTAATTTATCATGAAGTACGGATTTATGAAGGTGGCAAGTGCCATCCCTGCCGTCAAGGTAGGCGATGTAATCTTCAACACCCAACAGATAGAAGATCTGATAGCCCAGGCTGAAGGCAAGGGCGTAGAGATCATTACCTTCCCGGAATTGTCTATTACAGGCTATTCCTGTCAGGACCTTTTCCGCCAGCAGATGCTCCTGGAATCGTCAGAGCAGGCGGTGATGATGTTGCTCGATTTCACCCGCAAACTCGACATCATCTCCATTGTTGGCGCTCCGGTAGTGGCTGGCGATCTGCTGCTGAATTGCGGTATCGTGATCCAGCACGGACAGATTCTGGGCATCGTGCCTAAGACCTATCTCCCTAACTACAGCGAGTTCTATGAGAAGCGCTGGTTTGCCTCTGCCCAGGATTTGCGCGACTGCGAGGTCCGCTATGCCGGACATAAGGTGAAGCTGACTCCGGATGTGCAGATTTTCCGCACCTATGACGGCGTGCAGTTTGGCGTAGAGATATGCGAGGATGTATGGGCTCCTGCTCCTCCTAGCAACAAGCTGGCACTGGCTGGTGCCGACCTCATCTTCAACCTCTCTGCGAGCGATGAACTCATCGGAAAGCACAACTATCTGAAAAGTCTGCTGAGCCAGCAGAGTGCCCGCACCATGACGGGTTACATCTACAGTTCCTGCGGTTTTGGCGAGAGTACGCAGGATGTGGTATATGGCGGAAATGCCCTGGTTTATGAGAATGGAGCTTTACTTGCACAAGGTGAGCGTTTCTCTCTTGAACCTCAGATGGTTATCGCGCAGGTTGATGTGGAGAAACTCCGTTCAGAGCGTCGCACAAATTCCACCTATGTCAATGCCCAGCGTAACATCAAATATTCGGTTCTCGGCGGACAGTTCAACATCCGTAACATCGATGCTGATCCTACCGAGAACGAACGCGAGTTCGTGTTAGAGCGTGAGGTGAATCCTCATCCTTTCATCCCTACGAGCGGTGATATGGATGCCTCCTGCGAGGAGATCTTCAATATCCAGCTGATGGGTCTTGCCAAGCGCATCGTACATACCCATGCCAAGACGGTGGTAGTGGGTATCAGCGGCGGATTGGATTCCACCCTTGCCCTGCTCGTCTGCGTGAAGGCATTCGATAAGCTGAAGATGGACCGTCGTGGCATCGTGGGTGTTACCATGCCTGGTTTCGGAACCACCGATAGAACATATAATAATGCCATCTCGCTGATGAAGAGTCTGGGCATCACCATCAGGGAAATCAGCATCGCCAAGGCTGTGACCCAGCATTTCGAGGATATCGGTCATGATGCCAGCGTGCATGATGTAACCTATGAGAATTCACAGGCACGCGAGCGTACACAGATTCTGATGGATCTTGCCAACAAGATGGGTGGTATGGTGATAGGCACCGGCGACCTTTCTGAGCTGGCTCTGGGCTGGGCTACCTATAATGGCGACCACATGAGCATGTATGGCGTGAATGCCAGCATCCCTAAGACCCTGATCCGTCATCTCGTGAACCATGTTGCCGAGAGTGGGGTGGATGAGCAGAGCCGCATCACCCTGCGCGACATCATCGACACACCTATCAGTCCGGAGCTGATTCCGGCAGATGAGAATGGAAACATCAAGCAGAAGACAGAAGACCTGGTGGGCCCATACGAGCTGCACGATTTCTTCCTCTATTACTTCCTGCGTTTCGGTTTCCGTCCGTCCAAGATTTACATGTTGGCGAAGAAGGCGTTTATCGATACCAAGCTGGAGCGTGTGAAAATCAGCGACAACGATCCTGATTCCTACGATGAGGAGACCATCAAGAAATGGCTCAAGACATTTGTTCGCCGTTTCTTCAACCAGCAGTTCAAGCGAAGCTGTCTGCCTGATGGTCCGAAGGTGGGAAGCGTGAGCCTCAGTCCTCGTGGCGACTGGCGCATGCCTAGCGATGCCGCATCCACCATCTGGCTGCAGGAGGCGGAAAACCTGTAGTTTTCCTGCCAGCCTTAACAGAATATTGATTCCCGATTTGAGCATTCGATACTATTTTGATGCTCAAATCGGGATTTTTAATAGAAAAATTATTAATTTATCACCCCTTTATTAGGGAAAAACATATTTTTTTTGTAACTTTGCGCCCAAAAGTAAAAACAATATAAAATTTAAATAGATAATATGGCTAAGAAATTTGCCGAGCACAATGGTCTGAATTTGACTCAGACAAACAATGACGTACTAGCAGCGTGGGAGAAAAATGATATCTTCCACAAGTCTATTGATGAGCGTGAAGGCTGCCCTCAGTTTATCTTCTTCGAGGGACCTCCATCAGCTAATGGCCACCCGGGTATTCACCACGTGTTGGCACGTAGTATCAAGGATACATTCAACAGATACAAGACGATGAAGGGCTTCCAGGTTCACCGCAAGGCGGGATGGGATACCCACGGACTCCCTGTTGAACTCGGTGTCGAGAAGGAACTCGGCATCACCAAGAAGGATATCGACAACAAGGCTTCTGAGAAGTATATCTCTACCGAGGATTACAACCACAAGTGCCGCGAGAACGTGATGAAGTTCACCGCTGAGTGGCGCGAGTTGACCGAGAAGATGGGTTACTTCGTAGATCTCGATCATCCTTATATCACTTACGATAACAAGTACATCGAGACTCTCTGGTGGCTCCTCAAGCAGCTCTACAACAAGGGCCTGCTCTACAAGGGTTACACCATCCAGCCATACTCTCCAGGCGCAGGTACAGGTTTGAGCTCTCACGAGTTGAATCAGCCTGGATGCTACCGCGATGTAAAGGACCTCACCACCACTGCTCAGTTCCTCATCAAGGATCCTAAAGCAGAGTGGACCAAGTGGGGCAAGCCTTACTTCATCGCATGGACCACTACACCTTGGACTTTGCCATCAAACGTGGCTCTCTGTGTGGGTCCTAAGATTGATTATGTAGCCATCGAGACCTACAACCTCTACAATGGTGAGCCTATGACACTCGTGATGGCTGAGGCTTTGGTAGGTTCATATCTGAAGGCAGACCAGGAGTGCAAGGAGGGCGATCTCCTTCCATTCGACAAGGAGAAGAAGCAGTGCCCATGGCGCATTATCGACCACATGAAGGGTACAGACCTCGAAGGCTTGCACTACGAGCAGCTCCTGCCATGGGTGAAGCCATGCGAGAAGGTTGATGCCTTTGCTCCAGCTTTCGTAACAGAATATGCTGCTGCTCATCCTGAGAAGGTGTTCGCTTCAGAGGATGGTCGCGATAAGTTCGTTGAGATGGACAGCGAGGCTTTCCGCGTCATCCTCGGCGACTATGTTACTACCGACGATGGTACTGGTATTGTGCACATCGCTCCTACATTCGGTGCCGATGATGCCAAGGTAGCTAAGGATGCCAACATCCCAGCCCTCTACCTTATTAATAAGAAGGGTGAGACCCGCCCAATGGTTGACCTGCAGGGTAAGTTCTATCTCATCGAAGACCTCGATGCCAACTTCGTGAACGCTTGTGTCAACAAGGAGGCATACGCTCATCACGCAGGCGACTACGTGAAGAATGCCTACGACCCACAGTTTAATGTGGATGGTGTTTGGGACAAGAAGGCTTCTGATAAGGCTGAAGACCTGAACATTGTAATCTGCTACGAGTTGAAGCAGGAGGGCAAGGCTTTCAAGAGCGAGAAGCATGTTCACAACTATCCTCACTGCTGGCGTACCGACAAGCCTATCCTCTATTATCCATTGGATAGCTGGTTTATCAAGGATACCGCCCGCAAGGAGCGCATGGTAGAACTCAACAAGACCATCAACTGGCAGCCTGAGAGCACCGGTACTGGCCGTTTCGGCAACTGGCTCGAAAACTTGAACGACTGGAACCTTTCACGTTCCCGCTTCTGGGGTACTCCATTGCCAATCTGGCGTGACGAGAACCGTGGCGAGAAGTGTATCGGCAGCTTGGAGGAACTCTATGCTGAAATCGAGAAGTCTGTGGCTGCCGGCATCATGCAGAGCAACCCATTGAAGGAGAATGGTTTCGTTCCTGGCGACTACAGTCAGGAGAACTATGATAAGATTGACCTCCACCGTCCATACGTTGACAAGATCGTATTGGTTAACGAGGAGGGCAAGCCAATGTATCGTGAGAGCGACCTCATCGACGTTTGGTTCGATTCTGGTTCAATGCCTTACGCCCAGCTCCACTACCCATTCGAGGGAGAGATGGCACGTGGCACAGAGGCAGACCGCGATGCACTCATCCACAGCACCTACGAGGGATATGCTATTCCTCCTAAGTTCTATCCAGCCGACTTCATCAACGAGGGCGTGGATCAGACCCGTGGATGGTTCTTCACCCTGCACGCCATCGCTACCATGGTATTCGACAGCGTAGCTTTCAAGAACGTAATCTCTTCTGGTCTCGTTCTCGATGCCAAGGGTAACAAGATGAGTAAGCACGTGGGTAACGTAACCAACCCATTCGAGATGATTGACAAGTATGGTGCCGACCCTGTTCGTTTCTATATGATGACCAACAGCGAGCCTTGGGACAACCTCAAGTTCGACCCTAACGGTGTAGATGAGACCCGTCGCAAGTTCTTCGGTACCTTGTATAATACATACAGCTTCTTCGCCCTCTATGCTAACGTAGATGGTTTCGATGCAGAGGCTGCTCAGGTGCCATTCGAGAAGCGCCCAGAGATCGACCGCTGGATTCTCTCTTCACTCAATACCCTCATCAAGGGCGTTGACAGAGAGTTGGCTGGCTACGATCCAACCCGCGCAGGCCGTCTCATCGACGCTTTCGTAAACGATGACCTCTCTAACTGGTACGTTCGTCTGAACCGTAAACGTTTCTGGGGTAAGGAGATGAGCGAGGATAAGCTGAGTGCTTATCAGACTCTCTATACCTGCCTGATGACAGTGGCTAAGCTCTTGGCACCATTTGCTCCATTCTATGCAGACGAGTTGTATCACGACTTGGGCGGCGAGTTGGAGAGCGTACACCTCGACAAGTTCCCTGTAGCTGATGAAGCTGCTATCGATGCCGACCTGGAGGAGCGTATGGCCATCGCCCAGAAGATTACTTCCATGGTATTGGCATTGCGTCGCAAGGTGAACATCAAGGTTCGCCAGCCACTGCAGCAGATCATGATTCCTGCCGTAGATGATGTACAGAAGGCACACATCGAGGCAGTAGCCGGACTGTTGAAGAACGAGGTGAACGTGAAGGAGGTTAACTTCATTGAGGGTCAGGGCATTCTCGTAAAGAAGGTGAAGTGTAACTTCAGAGTGATGGGTAAGAAGTTCGGCAAGCTGATGAAGGGTGTTGCTGCCCAGATGTCAGCGCTCGATCAGGACCAGATTGCAGCCTTCGAGAAGGCAGGCAACATCACATTGAATATTGACGGACAGGAAGCCGTGGTAGAGGTAGCCGACGTGGAGATTATCTCTGAGGATATCCCAGGATGGCTCGTATCTAACGAGGGCAATCTGACCGTAGCGCTTGAGGTAGAGTTGACTCCAGAGTTGAAGAAGGAGGGTATGGCTCGTGAGTTGATCAACCGTATTCAGAACCTCCGCAAGGAGACAGGTCTGGAGATTACCGACCGCATCAAGGTGACAGTGGCTTCCAACGAAGAGACCAATGCTGCCATCGAGTCATTCGGCGACTACATCAAGGGTCAGGTACTGGCTGACAGCATCGAAATCGGTGACAACGCAGGTGTTGAGACCGAGTTTGATGACTTTAAGTTGAACATTCTCGTAGAGAAGAATTAAATAGTTAGGAGTTAGAAGTTAGGAGTCAGGAGTTATCCGAAGCTACTTGCTTCTAACTTCTTTCCTTAAAACTCTAGTCTAATAATAACTTTTATAACAAAACAACGTCTATGGCTAACGAAAAAGCACGTTATAGCGATGTAGAACTCGAGGAGTTCCGCGCTATCATTGAAGAGAAGTTAAAGGTGGCAAAGCAGACCTACCGTGACTGTATGGCTCAGCTCAACCACTCAGATAGTAATGATGTGGTAGATACATCACCAACCTACAAGGCTCTTGAGGAGGGCAGCGAGGCACAGAGCAAGGAGGAGATCATCCAGATGGCTCAGCGCCAGCAGAAGTTCATCAAGGGGCTGGAGGCTGCGCTGGTCCGCATTCAGAACAAGACCTATGGCATTGACCGCGAGACGGGCGAGTTGATTCCTAAGGAGCGTTTGCGTGCAGTACCTCATGCCACATTGAGTGTAGCTTCCAAGGAGGCTAGAAAGAAATAATAAATGGAGAAAAAAAGGAATTTACATATCGGCTGGCTCGTCACGGCAATGGTGGTTGTGCTGCTTATCATCGACCAATGGATTAAGCTGTACATCAAGACCCACTTTTGCCTTGGCGAGTCTGTTCGTGTTACAGATTGGTTTTTTATCGATTTCATTGAGAACAACGGAATGGCGTGGGGCATGTCGTTCATCGGTAAGTTCTGGCTCAGCCTGCTGCGCTCTGTAGCCATCGTCGCTCTCATCGTCTATCTCTATCGCATCGTCAAGCGGGGTACGCATCGTCTGCTCTACATCATCCTCGTAGCTCTGGTACTTACGGGTGCCATCGGCAATATGATCGATTCCATGTTCTATGGTCTGATGTTCACAGCATCCTCGCCTTATTACGTATCCTATATGGTACCGTTCGGCGATGGATATGCGCCTTTCTTTATGGGTAAGGTGGTAGATATGTTCCGCTTCCCGTTCTTCAGCTATACCTGGCCGGAGTGGGTACCTTTCTGGGGTGGTCAGCAGGGAACATTCTTCGATCCTGTATTCAATTTTGCCGATGCCTGCGTCAGCGTGGGTATCATCTCCATGCTGCTCTTCTGCCGCAAGGAACTGGAGCAGCTCGGAGGAAGTAATAAGAAAAAGGAAGGGGAGAAGAAGGAGACTTCTGCTAATAAGGAAGATAAGAAATAGAAAGGAGGCATGAGAATGAAGAAGTTAATGATTTGTCTTGTGGCAGTGATGGCATTGCTTTTCTGCATTTCATCCTGCAAGCCTTCCCTGCCTAGCGGCGTCTTGTCGAAGGGCAAGATGACGGATATTCTTTATGATTATCACCTGGCTCTGGCGATGGCACACATGGATGATAACGGCGACAAGGGGCAGAGCCTGGCTTATCGCGAGGCGGTGCTCAGGAAGCACGATGTCACCTCTGCCGAGTTTGATTCTTCCATGGTTTATTATATGCGTCATACCGAACTGCTGGAGGATGTGTATAAGGACCTGACCGACCGTTACAACAACGAGATTACAGCCATGGGCGGTAGTGCCAAGGAGGGAGGAGAGTTTGCTAATCTCTCTGCCACCGGCGATACGGCTAATGTATGGAATCTCGCTGCATCGATGGTGTTCATGCCTGTGAAGCCGTTCAATAGTGCCAGCTTCGATATCAAGGTGGATTCTACCTTCCATAAGGGCGACCGCCTGATGCTCGATTTCGATGCGCAGTTCATCTACCAGGATGGTATGCGCAATGGTGTTGCGATGCTCGCAGTGCAGTTTGGTAACGACAGTATTGCTCAGCGTACCATCATGATTCAGAGTACCCAGCATTATTCGGTGGAACTCTCTGATGCTGATTCTCTTGGCATCAAGAGCGTGAAGGGATACTTCATGCTGATGAATGACGATAACGGCACGGGTGTCTCTTCTCAGACCACCTTGAAGCTGATGTTCCTGGAGCATATCAAGCTGATTCGCATGCATCCGCAGAAGCCTGTGGCAGCACCGGCAGGAAGCGCTTCCTCGGCATCATCCGATAGTCTCCGCAAGGATAGTGCTTCTTCGGATGGCAAACCGCTGAAGCCGCTCAGGGAAATGAAGCCGATGAAGGCAGAACCTCTTAAGACGAGATAACGATGGAGGAACTGAGAAGATGCGGTGCTCATACCGTGGTGCTTCCCGATGGCACCATCCTGCAGCAGGCAGTGGTGGAGATAGCCGAGGGTAGAGTAGTCAATTACTATGAGTTCCGTGAGGAGTTGCCCATGACCGAATGGCTGGGTGGAGAAATCAGGGTAGAGCGTGATGAGGAAGGCATCCTCTGTGCTCTATGGAACGGGAAAAGATTAAACAATAAACATTAAACAATAAACATTAATAATATGTTAAGCGTAGATCAATTAGAAGACAAGTTGATAGACTTGGCATTTGCTGAGGATATCGGTGATGGCGACCACACAACCTTGTGTTGCATTCCAGAGGACGCCATGGGTAAGAGCCATTTGCTCATCAAGGAAGATGGCGTTTTGGCAGGTGTAGAAATGGCTAAGAAGGTATTCGCACGCTTCGATCCTACCATGAAGGTAGAGGTTCTGTTGCAGGACGGTACCCACGTGAAGAAGGGCGACATCGCTATGATCGTAGAGGGCAAGACCCGTTCGCTGCTCCAGACTGAGCGCCTCATGCTCAACATCATGCAGCGTATGAGCGGTATCGCTACCATGACCGCTAAGTATGTAAAGCGCCTTGAAGGTACCAAGACTCACATCCTCGACACCCGTAAGACTACTCCAGGTCTCCGTATGTTGGAGAAGCAGGCTGTGAAGATCGGTGGTGGTATGAACCATCGTATCGGTCTCTTCGATATGATTCTCCTCAAGGACAACCACATCGATTTCGCTGGCGGTATCGATAACGCCATCGACCGTTGCCATGCTTATCTCAAGGAGAAGGGTCTCGATCTGAAGATTGAAATCGAGGTTCGCAGCTTCGATGAGCTCGACCAGGTATTGAAGCACGGCGGTGTCAACCGTATCATGCTTGATAACTTCTCTGTGCCTGATACCAAGAAGGCAGTAGATATCATCGCTGGCAAGTATGAGACTGAGTCATCTGGCGGTATCACCTACGATACCATCCGCGACTATGCTGAGCAGGGTGTTGACTTTATCTCTGTAGGTGCCTTGACACACAGTGTGAAGGGCTTGGATATGAGCTTCAAGGCTTGTGATTAATATAAATAAAGGTATATTTTATGAATAAGATTTTTGCTTCAGCCTTGATGGCTGTAGCTATGTTGGGCAGTGTCTCTGAGGCTGAGGCCTGCAGCAACTTCATCGTGGGCAAGAAGGCATCAGTAGATGGTTCGGTGATGTGTTCTTACAGTGCCGACGACTACGGTATGTTCCAGTACCTCTGCCATTATCCTGCGGCTAAGCATGCCAAGGGTGAGATGCGCAAGATTTTCGATTGGGACAGCAATAAGTATTATGGCGAGATTCCTGAGGCAGCCGAGACCTACAACGTAATCGGCAACATCAACGAGTGGCAGGTTACCATCGGCGAGACTACCTATGGCGGTCGTGAGGAGATGGTGGATTCTACCGGTATCATGGACTACGGTTCACTCATCTATGTAGCTCTTCAGCGCAGTAAGACGGCTCGCGAGGCTATCAAGGTGATGACCACCCTTGCCAATACCTACGGTTACAACTCTGGCGGTGAGACCTTCACCATCTGCGATCCTAAAGAGGCTTGGATCATGGAGATGATGGGTAAGGGTGCCGGTTCCAAGGGTGCTGTATGGGTAGCTCTCCGCATTCCGGATGATGCTATCTGTGCGCATGCCAACCAGAGCCGCATCGGCAAGTTCAACATGAAGGACAAGAAGAACGTGATGTATGCCAAGGATGTGGTTTCTTTTGCCCGCAGCAAGGGCTGGTTCAAGGGCAAGGATGCTGATTTCTCCTGGAAGATGGCGTATGCGAAGCCTGATTTCTCAGGTCGTCGTTTCTGCGATGCACGTGCCTGGGCGATGCTGAACCACTTCTATGATATGAGCCCTTATTTGGATTGGGCACTCGGCAAGAATCCTGATGCGCAGGATATGCCTCTCTGGGTGGTTCCTAATAAGAAGGTGAGCGTTCAGGATGTAGAGAATGTGATGCGCGACCATTACGAGGGTACTCCTCTTTCTGTAGCTGATGGTTCTGATATCGGCGGTGGTATCTGGGAGATGCCTTATCGTCCTACACCATTGATGTACAAGGTGGATGGCAAGCAGTATTTCAACGAGCGTCCTGTCAGCACCCAGCAGAGTGGTTTCGTATTCGTGAGCCAGATGCGTTCATGGTTGCCAAGAGAGATTGGCGGCGTGTTCTGGTTTGCCAACGACGATGCCAATATGGCTGCGTTTACTCCAGTATATTGCTCTATGACCGAGCGTCCTGAGTGCTACAATACTCCTGGTGTTGATGCGGTGCATTTCAGCAAGAAGAACGCTTACTGGGTTTGCAACATGACCAGCAACATGGTTTATCCTCGTTACAGTCTGATGTTCCCAACCTTGAAGGAGGTTCGTGATAGCTTGGACAACAGCTATTTCGCTGCTCAGGCAGGTGTTGAGAAGAAGGCTCAGGAGCTTTATGCCCAGAACCCACAGGCTGCTGTGAAGTATCTCAACGACTACAGTGTAGAGAAGGCTCAGCAGATGTTGGCACGCTGGAACCAGCTTTTCGAGTTCATGGTGGTGAAGTACAATGATATGATCATCAAGCCAACCGATAAGAATGGTACCTTCAAGAAGACTCCATACGGTTTGGGTGCTACTCCAGTTCGTCCTGGTTATCCAGAGAAGTTTGCCAAGCAGCTTGTCAAGCAGAGTGGCGATAAGTTCCTGGTTCCTGAGGAGAAGAAATAAAACAAGAATCTCCCTATAAGTTCAGGTGTCTATCACCTGGCTTATAGGGAGATTTTGTATATCACTCCTTCAAACTTTACTTGGTGTCTAATGAGCTTTTCAATTTCTCAATATGCTTTAATGGCAACTCTTCCATCTTACGTGCAGATAGGAGATTGCCATGATGAAAGCATGGATGAGCATGAAGATAAAACATGCAAACTGAAATAGAAATAATGAGTCCATACGCTTTTTGAAATACTGGTTGTGATAAATAACTTTACAAGTTGAGCGTTGCGGAAAAAACTCTTAAGAGAAGCTGCCGTTTTCCTTAAGGAAAAATATATTTTCCCTTAAGGAAAAAAATAAAAATCCTTAAGGGAAAATTCTCAATCTCTTTTTCTCCCATTTTCCAGGCGTTTTCGTCTGATTCTCTCTTCCTTGAATATTGTTTACACGGATATTCCCCCAACCAGTATGTTTTGGCAGGTTGGGGGAATATTATGTGTTAAAATCACAAAAAAACTTTGCGTTGTCAGGGATTTGATGTATATTTGCAGAACTAATTTAAAATATTAATGATTATGTCAACAACAGCAGCAAGAATCCCAACTTCGTTCAGGTTCCAAAGCAGTTTGCTGGAAGAACTGAAAGAAAAGGCTAAGGCTAGCAATCGCAGCCTTAATAACTATGTGGAAAGTCTTCTCATTAGTATTCTCCATCCTTCTGAAGTTGTAGAGGATAATACAATTGATGAAGAATTGCAGAAGAAGATTGATAAAGCAATGGATGAATATAAAAAAGGAGAGACTCTTCATTTTGAAAATTCAACCGAGATGAACGAATGGCTTGATTCTCTATGATTTACAAAATAGATTATTCAAAAGATGCTACTAAAGTTATCAAAAAATGGAAAAAATCGAATAAGCCTCTTTTTGAAAAACTAAGAAAGGTTCTGAATAGTATAGCAGAAACACCTCGTGAAGGTATTGGGCATCCTGAGGCAATGAAAGGGGGAAACGATATAACTTATTCCCGCCATATTACAGCTCATGACAGAATTATATACAATGTTTTTGATGACATTATAACTGTAGTTGTAATTGAAGTTGAAGGTCACTATAATGACAAATAACTCGCAAATATAATCTCCCCATAAGCCAGGCTACAGAAGCCTGTGCTTATGGGGAGATCTTGTTTTATTGTGATAGCTTTGTGATGTCACAGAGTCGCTTTCCTATTTCGTATGTCTCTTCAGGAAGATGCTGTGGTCGATGCAGGCAGGGAGCTCTTCCTTATAGTGAGTAACCATGATCATCGTCTTGTTCTTTCGCTTGCAGAATGCCTCGATGATATCCTTTACCAGGCGGCGGTTTCTGTTGTCAAGACCATGAAGTGGCTCGTCGAGGATGAGGAGCTCGGGATCCTTCACGAAGGCACGTGCCAGAAGAACCAGGCGCTGCTCGCCACTTGACAGTTTCAGAAAACCACGATCTTCCAACCCCTCCAGACCGAACACCTTCATCCAGAAACGGCACTGGTCCATATCCTCTTCCTTTGGCTTTACATAGAGACCCACAGAATCGGTAAGGCCGCTCGCCACGATGCGGATGGCTGGCATATCTCGCTGGTAGGAACGGTGAAGCTCTGGAGATACATAGCCGATATGCTTCTTGATATCCCAGATGCTCTCGCCACTGCCACGAGGATTGCCGAAGAGGGCAATGTCGCAGGCGTAGCTCTGCGGATTGTCGGCACATACCAGGCTGAGCAGGGTACTCTTGCCGGCACCGTTCTGTCCGCTCAGCGCCCAGCGCTCACCATTGTTTACCGTCCAGTCGAGGTCGTTGAGGATGATGCGCTCGCCATACTGGATGCGAACCTTGTTCATCTTCACCACTTCCTGACTGTGATATTCCCGGTCGCTATATGGCAGGTTGATGATGGCTTGTTCTAATTCTTCGCATAATACGTGGGCAGGGATGGGGTTGCGCTGTGCCAGATATTCTTCCTTGGTAAGCTTAGGATATACCTTCATATCCTTCACTTCTACCACGTGGGTGATGAAGTCTGGAATGTCATCGCTCTTGCTCAATACGAGGATGATCTGCAGATGATGCTCTGTGGTGAGTGACTTGAGAAGCTCCTTGAGCTGGTCGCGGGTGTCGGCATCCAGACCGATGAAAGGATTGTCCATGATCAGCACGCGAGGCTCTGAGAAGAGGGTAGAGGCAAGCTTGAACTTGCGGAGCTCTCCACTGCTCAGCAGGATGGTGTATTTGTCGAGCAGGTGGTGCATGTGGAACAGCTCGTAGATGTGTTCCTGCAGCTGTCTGCGCTCCGGCGTATCTTCGCCAGCCATCTGATAAGCCTCTTCCAGCTTATCCTTGACGATAGGCGTGTTCTCATCTATTTCCAGCTGGTTCCAGCGCTGCTGCAGGAAGTAGGTGCGGTCGTTGTCGCCTCCGTAGGTGTCACGGAAGGTGATATACTTGATATTGTCGCTCACCAGGGGCTTGGTACTAGGAGAAAAGTCGTAATCAGGATCGTGCATCAACAGCGGGTGTCTGCCCACAAGGATGTCCACGAACATCGACTTACCTCCACCATTGGGACCTACGATAGCGATATGCTCGCCGTCGCATGCCTCGAAGTTAACTGGCTCAGCCATACGCCATTCCGGCATACGGGTTACGCCATTCTGAATACTGATAATCTTTTGCATCTCTCTTATTTTTTTTGATATATTGCTTGATAACAGAGTGATATTCCCGGGTAGGGCTACTTGTGCGTGGTACGGTTGATAGCCGCCAGAAGCTTTGCCTGCGGGCCCGTCATACCTGTACCTTTCTCTATGCGGCTGGCGTTCTTGGTAGCAAAATCCTTCCAGCTTCTATAGTGCCTGTCGCCCGTTTCGGGTCTGCCCATCTGCAGGAAATGGCAGTAGGCAGCGCCCAGGGCATCGGTGGCATCCATGTATTTCGGCATCTCGTCTTCCCGGATGTTGAGCATGCGCTGCAGCATCGCCGCCACCTGCTCCTTGGAAGCCTGACCTTGTCCGGTAATTGCCATCTTGATTTTCAGCGGAGCGTACTCGTGGATGGGTACGTCGTGGTGGATGGCAGCAGCGATAGCCACTCCCTGCGCCCTGCCGAGCTTGAGCATCGACTGCACATTCTTGCCGAAGAAGGGAGCCTCTATCGCCATCTCGTCGGGCAGATAGGAATCGATGATGCCAGTCACCCGCTCGAAAATCCTGCCGAGTCGCAAGTAGGGATCTTTCTCCTTGCGCATGTCGATGACGCCCATCACCACCAGTTCTGCCTTGTTGCCGATGACGCGTATCACGCCATAGCCCATCACGTTGGTGCCGGGGTCAATGCCCAGGATGATTTTCTCTGTGTTCGATTTCTTCTGAATCATCTGAATGCTGTATCTTCTGAATCCTTGGAATTCTGAATCCTGTATCTTCCTGAATCTATCGGTCCATATATGGATTATGAGCCAATTCCTCGCCGATGCTGGTAGCCTCACCGTGGCCTGGCAGCACCTGTGTTTCATCCGGCAACATGCCGAGATGGCGCAGGCTGTTGATGATGCGGAACATGCTGCCGCCAGGGAAATCGGTTCTGCCGATGGAGCTCTTGAAGAGGGTATCGCCCGAGAAGAGTACGTGCTCTGCCTCGCAATAGAAGCATACGGAACCGTTGCTGTGGCCTGGAGTCTCGATGATGGTGAATTCGTGATTGCCGAACTTGATTACCTCATCTTCCTCAAAGAAATGACCGATAGGAGGGAACTGGGTGTCGAGCTGCATCTGGTAGAATGTCTCTGCCTGATGAGCCAGACCCTTCATCAGTTTCTCATCGCCCTGTGCCACTTCCGGCTTCAGTCCGAACTCCTGGTAGATGGTATCGTTGCCGAAATTGTGGTCGAGATGACCATGGGTAACGAGGAGATGAACAGGCTTCAGATTGTTCTTTCTGATATACTCGGTGATTGCCTTGCGCTCTTCAGGATAGAAGGCACCGCAATCTATGATGACGCACTCGAGAGTGTCGTCGCTGACCACGTAGCAGTTTTCCTGCAACATGTTGACTTGGAATCTTTCGATATGTAGCATTTTACTTTTTTCTTTAATTTAAGCAGGAACATAAACCAGCTGCTTGTCCTGGCTGAACCACTCCTCATCGAAGAAGGTGCTGAGCGGGGTGATTTCCGAAATCTTATAATACTGCTTGAGCTCCTCCTTCAGATTGCCGCCCTTGAGGCAGAGCAAACCGTTGGGCAGGGCATTCTGACCAGCCTTCTTGAAGTTCTTCTTGATGATCTTCATCAGGTCGGGCAACTGCATCACGGCACGGCTCACCACGAAGTCGTACTTGCCTTTCTCGTCCTCGCCGCGCAGGTGTTCAGCCACCAGGTTCTTGAGTCCGATAGCGCCAGCCACCTCATTGCACACCCTGATCTTCTTGCCGGTGCCGTCGATGAGTTTGAACTTGCACTCAGGGAAGAGGATGGCGAGCGGGATGCCCGGAAAACCACCGCCGCATCCGAAGTCGAGAATCTCTGAACCCGGGCGGAAGTTGATCGCCTTGGCAATAGCCAGAGAGTGGAGCACGTGGTGCTCGTAGAGGTTGTCGATATCCTTGCGGCTGATGACATTGATCTTGGCATTCCAATCGCGATACAGACCGTCGAGGGCAGCGAACTGCTTCTTCTGCTCGTCGGTGAGGTGAGGGAAATATTTCTCTATGATATTCATTCTATCTTGTTTTTGTTTCTTTCTATCTATATTTATTAATGTATATAAACCGATGCAAAGGTAGTGTAAATTGTAGATAAAACAAAATAAAATTAGCTTTTTTTGTATATTTAGTAGTTATTTCGGGGCTTGTTAGCAAAAAAATGTGTACCTTTGCACCCGAAAAAGATGTTAGATAGTATTTATTTAATATAAAAAGTAATGATAAAAGCAGCATTATTCGACTTAGACGGCGTGGTTTTCGATACCGAAAGCCAGTATTCCGTTTTCTGGGGAATGATAGGCAGGGAGTATCATCCGGAGATGCCTGACTTTGCGCTCCGCATCAAGGGACAGACCCTGGTTCAGATCTACGACAAGTACTTCTCTGATGATGCCACATTCGCTCATATTGATGGATACACCGATTACAAGTCGGAACAGGCTAAGATAACAGCCCGGCTCGATGAGTTCGAGCTGAATATGTCGTTTCCTTACATTCCCGGATTCGAAACTTTCCTGAAAGACGTAAAGGCGCATGGTGTGAAGTGCGCTGTGGTGACGAGCAGCAATCTGCAGAAGATGGAGCAGGTGTATAAGCATCATCCTGAGTTCAAGACCTATTTTGACCGCGTGCTCACCAGCGAAGATTTTGCCAAAAGCAAGCCGGATCCAGATTGTTATCTCAAGGGTGCTGCCTGTTTCGGAGCAAAGCCGGAGGAATGCGTGGGGCTGGAAGACAGCTTCAACGGACTGAAGGCAGTGAGAGCTTCGGGTGCATTTACCCTCGGACTCGCTACTACCAATTCTGCAGAGAGCATCCAGCCATACAGCGACTATGTGATAGCCGATTACAATGGATTCGGATACGATGACCTGGAAAAGATTGTAGAAACTTTTTAGTAAACACAATTATATGGGATATTTATCTACAGACAAAAAGAAAATCACAACCAAGACCTACGCCGAAATGAAGGCGGCAGGTGAGAAGGTTACGATGCTTACTGCCTACGATTTCACTACCGCAGGCATCATTGATGCTGCTGGCATCGATACTATCCTGATAGGTGATTCGGCTAGCAATGTGATGGCTGGAAATGCTGATACATTGCCTATCACCGTAGATCAGATGATTTACCACGCACGCAGTGTGGCCCGCGCCTGCAATCATGCACTCGTGCTCTGTGATATGCCTTTCGGCAGCTATCAGGTTTGCAAGGAGGATGCCTTGCGCAATGCCTGCCGAATGATGAAGGAGACGGGCGTGGATGCGCTGAAGCTGGAAGGTGGCGTGGAAATCCTGGATACTGTTCAGGCACTCATCAATGCCGGTATTCCTGTTTGCGGCCATCTCGGACTTACTCCTCAGAGCGTGAATAAGTTTGGCGGTTACGGCATCCGTGCCAAGGAGGATGCAGAGGCTGAGAAGCTGATCAGCGATGCTAAAGCACTGGATAAGGCTGGCTGTTTTGCCATCGTTCTGGAGAAAGTTCCTGCCAAGCTGGCGGCTGAAGTTTCACGTCAGGTAAACGCTGTAACTATCGGTATTGGAGCAGGTAACGGTTGTGATGGACAGGTTTTGGTTTATGCTGATGCGCTCGGTATGACCCAGGGCTTCAAGCCAAAATTCCTGCGTCATTTTGCCCAGGTAGGCGAGGAGATGCAGAAGGGAGTAAAGGCTTATATCGACGCCGTGAAGAGCGTGGAGTATCCAAGCGCAGAAGAGAGTTACTAAGATGGATACGCAAAATACTCCGGTGCATTTTAATCTGTGGCACCGTGACTTCTGGTGTCTCTGCTTCGCCAATCTCTTCCTGATGACGAGCATCTATATGCTCCTCATAAGCATACCTTATTTTATGGCTAAGGAGGGATATTCCGTTACTCAGATTGGGGTGGTTTATGCTGCTTATGGCTTGGGCATCTTTCTTTTGGGTGGCTTCTGCTCCTATCTGGTGCAGCGCTATCGTCGTAATCGGGTATGCCAGATATCCATCCTGGGTGTGGCAGTCAGTCTCGTCGTTCTTTATTATCTGGAAACCTTCTGGAACATCAAGGTGGGCTTCGAGATGCTGGTGGTGATGCGTCTGATTCAGGGCGCTTTCCTGGGCTTGGCAGAGATGTCGCTGGCGAGTACGCTGATTATCGATACCTGTGAATCTTTCCAGCGTACGGAGGCGAATTATATTACCTCCTGGTTTGCCCGCTTTTCCATTGCAGTAGGTCCATTGCTGTCGCTTCTGGTCTATAACCTCTTCAGTATGAAAGTCGTTTTTCCTGTAGCCTCGGTATTGGCATTGGTTGCCTTGGTGCTGGTTTCCAGAGCGAAGTTCCCGTTCAAGGCTCCGTCAGAAAACGTGTCACTCATCAGTAGCGACCGTTTTTTCCTGCCTCAGGGATTTCCGCTGTTCGTCAATATTGTATGCATCATGGTGATACCGGGCTTCTATCTGTCGCTGCCTCATTCTCTCACCGTCTATGCGATGTTTTTTTGCGGACTGTTTCTGGCATTGGTGGCAGAAAAATACGTTTTTGCTGATGCAGAGCTGAAGAGTCAGGTAATCGTGGGACTGATATTGATTGCGGCAGCAGAATTTGTTTCCTTAAGCGATCAGGATTTTGCCGAAGAGATGCTTGTACCTGCCTTGCTTGCCTTGGGAGTGGGTATCATCGGAAGCCGATTCCTGCTTTTCTACATCAAGCTTGCCAAGCATTGCCAGCGTGGCACCAGTATGAGCTCCTTCTTCCTGGCGTGGGAACTGGGGTTGAGCTTAGGAATCGGATTGGGTTTCTGGCTGGTGAAGGACTTGTATCCGAAGGGTCTTAGTATGGATTCGGTGATCTTGAATCCTGTGTATAAGGAACTTCTGTATCCGACTTTCGGATTGACAGTGGTTTCTCTCCTGATGTATAATTTCCTAGTACATCCATGGTATATGAAGCATCGCAATCGCTGATGCTTCGTGTGCCTGCTTTATTAAAAGTTTCTAAAAATAGCGTTTGTGAAACTTTTTTAATATAATTTAGTTAGCTTTATTCGCTTTTGTGCTCATAATTGAGTACTTTTGCGTTTGATTTGAGGACGGAGGGCATTTTGGAAGTGCCCTTTGTTCTGTTTTTAGAATGAATTAAACGTAAAATTGATAATAAGATTATGGCAGAAGCTATTGATATCCGTGAGTTGAATATCCGGATTGAACAACAGAGTCAGTTCGTTACCAACCTGGTAATGGGCATGAACAAGGTCATCGTAGGTCAGAAGCACCTCGTTGACTGTCTCCTTATCGGTCTTCTCTCTGATGGTCACATTCTCCTGGAAGGTGTACCGGGTCTGGCGAAGACTCTTGCAATCAAAACATTGTCACAGTTGATTAGTGCAGACTATAGCCGCATACAGTTTACACCCGATTTGTTGCCTGCCGACGTAATCGGTACGCAGATCTATTCGCAGAAGGATGAAGCCTTCCATGTGAAGCGAGGACCTGTGTTTGCCAACTTCGTCCTGGCAGATGAGATCAACCGTGCTCCAGCCAAGGTGCAGAGTGCCTTGCTTGAGGCGATGCAGGAACATCAGGTAACCATCGGCGAGCAGACTTTCCATTTGCCTAATCCATTCCTGGTGATGGCTACCCAGAACCCGGTAGAGCAGGAGGGTACCTATCAGTTGCCTGAGGCTCAGGTGGACCGTTTCCTCCTCAAGGTTATCATCGATTATCCTACCATCGAAGAAGAGAAGCTCATTATACGTGAGAACATCCAGGGCGGTCTGCCTACCGTGACTCCGGTTACTACAGCCGAGGAAATCCTGAAGGCTCGCAGCATTGTCAACGAGGTGTATATCGATGAGAAGATTGAGCAGTATATTGCCGACATCGTCTTTGCTACCCGTTATCCAGACCGTTACGGCCTGGGCGAGTTGAAGGATATGATTACCTTTGGCGGCAGTCCTCGTGCCAGCATCTCACTTGCCAAGGCAGCCAGAGCCTACGCCTTCATCAAGCACCGTGGTTACGTGATTCCTGAGGATGTACGTGCCGTGGCTCACGATGTGCTCCGCCACCGCATCGGCCTCTCTTATGAGGCAGAGGCAAGCGAAATCACCAGCGAAGAAATCGTCAGCCGCATCATCAACAAGGTTGAAGTGCCTTGATTTAGTTCAAAATTCAAAGTAAATTAAGTTGGATACACAAGATATCTTAAAGAAAGTTCGGAAGATCGAGATCAAGACTCGCGGATTGAGCCAGAACATCTTCGCCGGCCAGTATCATTCTGCCTTCAAGGGTAGGGGAATGGCCTTTGCCGAGGTGCGCGAATATCAGTATGGCGACGACGTGAGAGACATCGACTGGAATGTGACGGCTCGCTTCCATCGCCCTTTCGTCAAGGTCTTTGAAGAAGAGCGAGAGCTTACCGTGATGCTGATGGTGGATGTGAGCGGTTCGCTCGATTTCGGTACCATGCGCCAGATGAAGCGCGACTTGGCTACCGAGATAGCTGCAACCCTTGCCTTCAGTGCCATCCAGAACAACGACAAGATAGGTGTCATCTTCTTTTCCGACAGAATAGAGAAATATATCCCTCCCAAGAAGGGACGCAAGCATATCCTCTACATCATTCGTGAAATGCTCGACTTTCATCCCGAGTGTCAGCGTACCGATATCGGATGTGCCCTGGAATACTTCACGAGGGTGATGAAACGCCATTGCACGGCTTTTGTCATCAGCGACTTCTACGATAGCAAGGACTATCAGCACCAGCTGCAGATAGCCAACCAGAAGCACGATGTGGTGGGAATTCAGGTGTATGATCCACGTGCCAAGCAGCTGCCCGACGTGGGACTGCTCAAGGTGATGGATGCCGAGACGGGACACGAGATGTATATCGATACCAGTTCGAAGAAATTGAGAGTGGCTCACACCCAAAACTGGTTGCGACAGCAGGAGAATCTGCGACAGCTCTTTGCCAAGAGCAAGGTAGATTGGACTTCGGTAGCCACCAACGAGGACTTCTCGAAGGCGCTCCTGATGCTGTTCAAACAGAGAGGCTAAAGTAAGATAACATGAAAATAAAGAATATCATATTGACGATGGCGCTGATGGGTTGCTCTACGCTGGCTTTCGGTCAGACCGTGGAGCAGCGCATGGATTCCCTGCAGCTGCTTATCGGACAGCAGACCATCCTGCACCTCAAGGCTACTGCCCGGAAGGGTGCCAGAATCGTGCTGCCATCCTTCAAGCCTCAGGACCAGATTGTACCTGGTGTAGAGGTGGTGGAGCAGAGCAAGGGCGACACGATGCAGATGGGTGATGACCGCATCCAGGTGAGCCGCGACTATACGCTTACCTCTTTCGATGAGAAGGTGTATGTGGTTCCTGCACTCGATGTGAAAATCGACGGCAAGAGCTATCACGGAAATCCGTTGGCGCTGAAGGTACTCACCGTTCCGGTAGATACGGTGCATCCTAATCAGTTCTATCCGGCAAAGGGTGTACAGGATAATCCTTTCGAGTGGAGTGAGTGGAGCTTCGCCTTCTGGTTGAGCCTGCTGATGATTATCATCTGTGGTGCAATGATTTATCTCCGCAATCGTCTGAAGAAGAACAAGCCTATCATCGCCCGCATCCGCATCGTAAAGAGGGTGCCTGCCCATGAGAAGGCGCTGCGTGAAATCAATGACATCAAGCATCATCATACCAGCGCCAGCCAGGAGACTCAGAAAGAGTACTACACCCAGTTGACCAATACGCTGCGTGCCTATATCGTGAGCCGCTTCGGATTCAATGCGATGGAGATGACCAGTGGAGAAATCATCGAGCACCTGCGTGCTTCGGGCGACCAGAAGATGATAGACGAGCTGAGAATGCTCTTCTCCACCGCCGACCTGGTGAAGTTTGCCAAGTACGAGATTCCGATGAACGAGAACGATGCCAACCTGGTGAATGCCATCAACTTCATCGACCAGACGAAGACCGATGAGCAGCCTAAGGAGGAGAAGATCGTTCCAACGCTCAGCACCGAAGACCAGAAGTCGCAGCAGCAGCGCCGACTCATCAAGACCCTACTCTGGGTGGGCGGCATCAGCGTAGTTGCCATCTTCGGCTACATCGTTTATCAGGTAGCGATGCTCGTGATGTAAATGTCATCAGGCTCAGAAATCCAGAGCCGGTGATGTAAACAATAAAAAGAAATTAAGAAATGGAATTTGCAAGTAAAGCATATTTTCTGCTGCTCCTGCTGCTGATACCTTATATATTATGGTATTTCCTGGGCAGGAAGAAGAGCGAGCCTACGATGCGCATGAGTGATACTCGCATCTATCAGTATGCTCCCAAGAGCATGCGCGTCAGACTCATCCATCTGCCGATGGTGCTGAGATGCATCTGCTTCGTGCTCATCGTCATCGCCATGGCCCGTCCGCAGACCCACTATTCCTGGGACAACAAGACCGTAGAAGGTATCGATATCATGTTTGCCATGGACGTATCAACCTCTATGCTTGCCGAGGACCTGAAGCCAAACCGTATGGAGGCGGCGAAGGATGTTGCCACTGAGTTTATCTCTGGCCGTCCTACCGACAATATCGGACTCACCATCTTTGCCGGCGAGGCTTTCACGCAATGTCCGATGACCACCGATCATGCCAGTCTGCTCAGACTCCTGCATGACACCCGTACCGATATTGCGGCTCGCGGACTCATCGACGACGGTACCGCTGTGGGTATGGGACTTGCCAACGCCGTGACCCGACTCAAGGATTCCAAGGCAAAGAGCAAGGTGGTAATCCTGCTCACCGACGGTAGTAACAACATGGGTGACATCTCGCCTATGACCGCTGCCGAAATAGCCAAGAGCTACGGCATCAGAGTCTATACCATCGGTGTGGGAACCAATAAGGTGGCGCCTTATCCGATGCCTGTGGCAGGAGGCGTACAGTATGTCAATATCCCGGTGGAAATCGATACCCCGACGCTGCGCGACATCGCTCAGACCACCGATGGAAACTTCTATCGTGCTACGAGTACTGCCGAGTTGAAGAAGATCTACAAGGACATCGACAAGCTGGAGAAGTCTAAGTTTAATGTGAAGCATTTTGCCAAGCGCTATGAGGCCTATCAGCCTTTTGCCCTGGGTGCACTCCTGGTACTGCTCCTGGAGATATTGCTCCGCCTCACTTGGTTCAGAAGAATTCCTTGATGAAAGAGGAGTTTAGACAAAATAGATTATAACATCATATAAATATGTTAAGATTTGAAGATCCTACGTTTCTCTGGCTGCTCTGGCTGATACCGGTGCTCATACTGGTTCGTCTGGTAGGCTGGAGAAGGCGAAAGGCTAAGCTGAAAAGATTGGGCGATCCGGAACTGCTCAAGCAGTTGATGCCCGACATATCCAAATACCGTCCTACGGTGAAGTTTGTGCTGATGCTTGCTGCCTTGGCACTCGTCATCGTGATGGTGGCTCGCCCTCAGATGGGAAGCAAGATTTCTCACGACAAGCGTAATGGCATCGAGACGATGATCTGTCTTGATATCTCCAATTCCATGCTTGCCGAGGATGTGGCTCCTTCCCGTCTCGACAAGAGCAAGATGCTGATAGAGAATCTGGTAGATAACTTCAGCAACGACAAGATTGGACTGATCGTCTTTGCAGGCGATGCCTTCGTGCAGTTGCCTATCACCAGCGATTATGTATCGGCAAAGATGTTCCTGCAGAATATTACACCGGGGCTGATCCAGACTCAGGGTACCAATATCGGCGATGCCATCTCGCTTGCCACCAAGAGTTTTACCCAGCAGGACAATGTGGGTAGAGCCATCATCGTGATTACCGATGGTGAGAACCATGAGGAGGGTGCCAAGGAGGCTGCCGAGATTGCCCAGAAGAAGGGCATCAACGTGTTTATCCTCGGTATCGGTAATACCAAGGGTGCTCCTATCCCGATGGGCGATGGCTCTTATCTGAAGGATCATGCAGGCAATACCGTGATGACTGCCCTCAACGAGCAGATGTGCCGCGAACTGGCGCAGGCTGGCAAGGGTCAGTATATCCATGTGGATAATACGAGTGATGCAGAAAAGGCATTGAATGATGACCTTACCAAGTTGCAGAAGGGAGATATGACCAGCGTGATATACAGTGCCTACGATGAACAGTTTCAGGCTGTGGGCATTCTCATCATCCTCCTGCTCATCATCGAGGTCTGCATGCTGGAAGTAAAGAATCCGTTGCTCAGGAACATCAAGTTCTTCAAAAGGGATTCCTTGAAGCTGCCGAAATAATCGGGGCAGAAGCTTTAAAATATAGATGTAAAAATGAAGTATATACATTATATAATAGTAACAGTGGCAATGTTGCTGGTGGGTACGGCACAAGTCGGAGCCCAGACTGATCGCAACCTGATCCGTCAGGGCAATCGTGCCTTCAAATCTCAGAAATGGGCAGTGGCAGAAACCCAATATCGCAAGGCTATCTCCAAGAATCAGAAGAATCCACAGGCGATATACAATCTTGGTTGTGCGCTCATGGCGCAGCAGAAAGACTCCATGGCGATACAGCAGTTTACCAATGAAGCCCAGTTGGAAACCAACCGCCTCCGCCGTGCTGCCAGCTATCACAATATGGGCGTGATCATGCAGAACCACCGTGAATATGCCCAGGCCATCGAATACTACAAGATGGCGCTGAGATGCAATCCACAGGACAATGAGACCCGTTATAATCTTGCCCTCTGCAAGAAGTTGCTCAAGAACAATCCGCAAAACAAGGATAAGAACAAGAACAACAAGGATAAGAACAAGAAGGATCAGAATAAGGACAAGAAGGATCAGAATAAGGACAAGAACAAAGACAACAAGGATAAAAACGACGATAAGAACAAGAACGACAAGAACAAGAATAAGAATAACAAGAATAATCAGAACCAAAACCAGCCGAACCAGGACAAGATGAGCCGCGAGAATGCCGAGCAGCTCCTGAATGCCGCCGTTCAGCAGGAGCAAGCCACCAAGCGCAAGTTGCAGAAGGCGATGAGCCAGCCACGCAGAAAGGCTTACGACAAGAATTGGTAAAAGATTAGATGAGATAAAAATACGATTTACATATAATATTTAGCTATTATTTAAGATACGATATGAAAAGAATAGGTTGGTATATGATATTGCTGATATGCTTGCTAGGCTACCAGGTGCATGCGGTGGCCCAGCATATCTCCGTGTCGGCTCCATCGCACGTAGCGGCTGGAGAAAACTTCCGTGTCGCCTATACCATCAACACCCGTGATGTAGAGGAATTCAGAATGGGTGCAGTGCAGGATGGACTCGAAGTCATCGCAGGCCCTTACACATCCTCGCAATCCAGTTATCAGATGATCAACGGACATACCTCGTCCTCTTCATCTGTAACCATCACCTACACCCTTTATGCGGCAAAGAATGGTACCTTCAACATTGGTGCTTCCCACGCTGTCGTGGGGGGTAGGAGCCTGGCTTCTCACGCCGTGAGGATTACGGTGTCGGGTCACGCCCAGCATACCAACGGCGCTCCTAGCATGCACGGACAGAATAGCTACGACCAACCTCGTATGCGTACCGCAGGCTCTGCCATCTCAGGCAGCGACCTCTTCATCAAGGTGTCTGCCAACAAGAAGAGAGTACACGAGCAGGAACCTATCCTGCTTACCTACAAGGTATATACACAGGTGGAACTCACCCAGCTGGAAGGCAAGATGCCAGACCTGAAGGGATTCCACAACCAGGAAGTGCCTCTGCCACAGCAGAAGACCTTCCATACCGAAATGGTGAACGGTCGCCCTTACAAGTGTGTCACCTGGAGCCAGTATGTGATGTATCCTCAGATGACCGGTAAGCTGGAGATTCCTTCCATCACCTTCAAGGGCATCGTGGTACAGCAGAACCGCAATGTCGATCCTATGGAGGCCTTCTTCAATGGCGGCTCCGGATATGTAGAGGTAAAGAAGGACATCAAGGCTCCGGGTATCACCCTGCAGGTAGATCCGTTGCCTCAGCGCCCTGCCAACTTCTCGGGTGGAGTAGGTAAGTTCAATATCTCTGCTTGTCTTGACAAGAAGGAAATCAAGGCAGGCGAACCTATTACGCTCCGTGTGATTGTGGGAGGTATCGGAAACCTCAAGTTGCTTAAGCAGCCAGTAGTGAATTTCCCGAAGGATTTCGACAAGTATGATGCCAAGGTAACAGATAAGACCCGACTCACCGCCAATGGAGTGGAGGGTAATATGATCTACGATTTCCTGGCTGTTCCTCGCAATCAGGGCAGCTATACCATTCCAGCCGTGGAGTTCACCTATTATGATACCAGCAAGAATGCGTATAAGACCATCAAGACCCAACCTTTCACTCTGAACGTGGAGAAGGGAGATGGATCGACATCCGAGTCGGCTGACTATACCAGCAAGGACAAGGATATCCATACCATCATGTTGGGCAAGACCTCACAGCATCAGGCAGATGATATGTTCTTCGGAAGCTTCGGTTACTGGACCTGTCTGCTCATTCCGCTCATCGCCTTCTTCGTGCTGCTGGTGGTATTCCACCGCAGAGCCATCGAGAATGCCGACATCGTGAAGAAGCGCTCCAACAAGGCGGGCAAGATAGCCACCAAGCGTCTGCGCATGGCCAACAAGCTGATGCTGCAGGGCAAGCAGGGCGAGTTCTACGATGAGGTGATGCGTGCCCTCTGGGGATATATGAGCTACAAGCTGAACATGCCGGTAGAGCAGCTCTCTCGTGAGAATATCCGTGAGAAACTCTTCGCCCACGATGTGGACGATGTTACAATACAGAAGTTTACTTCCGCTCTCGATGAGTGCGAGTTCGAGCGTTATGCTCCAGGCGATCCTGCCGGCAATATGAACCGTACCTTCGAATCGGCAATGACAGCGATTATGGAAATAGAAAATGCAATCAATGCGGCTCGCAAGAACGCCAAGAAGCATCCTGCCGGATATTCCTTCGTATGGCTGCTCCTGGCGATGCTGGGCTTCGGCGCTTCTCCGGTATCGGCAATCACCAAGAACAATGCCGATACGGAATACCAGAAGGGCAACTACCAGCAGGCTATCCGCGACTACGAAGAGCTGCTCAAGAATGGTGCCTCTGCCGAGATTTACTACAATCTCGGCAATGCCTACTATCGTACAGACAATATCACCAAGGCGGTGCTCAACTATGAGCGTGCCCGCCTGCTCTCGCCTGGAGATGAGGACATCAACTTCAATCTCCAGTTTGCACGCAGCAAGACCATCGACAAGATTACCCCGGTAAGCGAAATGTTCTTTGTTACCTGGTATAAGGCGCTGGTCAACTTCACGAGTGTAGATAACTGGGCGAAGACTGGCATCATCTCCATCATCATGGCGCTGCTGCTTGTGCTGCTCTATCTCTTCGGTCCGCACATCCTGATGCGCAAGATCGGCTTCTTTGGCGGTATCGGCTTCTTCCTCGTCTTCCTGCTGAGCAATCTCTTTGCCTATCAGCAGAAGCAGGCGCTCGACAACCGCAAGGGTGCCATCATCATCTCACCTTCCGTGAACATCAAGAAGACGCCTGCCAAGACCAGTACCGATCAGTTTGTTCTCCACGAGGGTACCCGTGTAGATATCATCGACAAGGGTATGACCGACTGGCGTGGCATCCGCGTAGGCGATGGAAGAGAAGGATGGATCGAGACCAAGCACCTCGAGGAAATCTAGGAGAATGAAGTGGATGGAGCGTCAGACACTGATATCATTCTACATCAACATTAAATATAAAACAATAAGTAAATGGATTTTAGTTCGATACAGGATATTGACTTTCAGATACTGCAGTGGTTCAACGGCAGTAACAATGTGATTCTCGACCAGTTGGTGATGGCACTTACTTCGGGTTTCACCTGGATACCGCTCTATCTTGTACTCTTTATCATCGTGATGCGCAATAATGAGACAATCGGGCAGATTGGTCTTATTGTAGGCTGCGCATTCCTGTGCATCCTTTTTGCCGATGGCATTGCTGAGGGAATCATCAAACCGCTGGCGGCTAGATGGCGACCTTCCAACGATCCGCTGGTAAAGTATTCCGTGCAGGTAGTGGATAATCTTCGTCTGAAGGACTACAGTTTCTGTTCTGCGCATGCAGCCAATACCATGGCGATAGCCGTGTTCTTCTCGCTGCTTGTAAGGAGCAGGATGCTCACCTTCACCCTGGTAGCATGGTCGCTGGTGAACTGCTGGACCCGCCTCTATCTGGGCGTTCATTATCCGCTGGACATCGTTTGCGGCATACTGCTGGGCATGGTGGTTGGTACGCTGGTATATCTTTTCTTCCATCGTATGTACCGGCGTATGTCACCGGAAATCAAGTATGTTTCAAATCAATATACCAGTACGGGATATGATTGCGATGACATCGATATGATTATGACCGTTCTGATGCTCACCCTCGTATATGTCATCCTGCGTGCCGTCGTTCTGATGACGGGGCTGTAATCAGGCTGTAAGCCTTTTGGGGGGCATCACTATTTACAAAAATAAAAAGTTCAATTTTCAAAGAAAGTAATGGATACAAAACATATTAAGATAAGTGATTATAATTACGATTTGCCAGATGAGCGCATCGCCAAGTTTCCTATCTCACAGCGCGACCACAGTAAACTGCTGGTCTATAAGCATGGCGAGGTGAGCGATGATGTATTCTTCCATCTTCCCGACTATCTGCCAAAGGGTGCCATGATGGTATTCAATAATACCAAGGTAATCCAGGCGCGCATGCATTTCCGCAAGGAGACGGGAGCACTCATCGAGGTGTTCCTGATGGAGCCTGCTGCACCTACCGACTATGAGCTGATGTTCCAGACTTCGGGTCACTGCTCATGGCTCTGTATGATTGGTAACCTGAAGAAATGGAAAGAGGGAAGCCTGAAGCGCGACTTCGAGATCAAGGGTCATCAGCTTACCCTCTCTGCTACCATGCGCCGTGGAGATGCGCTCAGCACAGAGGCTTCAGAGATGGTAGCCAAGGGTGGCGGCACCAACTATTGGGTGGATTTCGACTGGGACAACGAGCATGTTTCCTTTGCCGAGATTCTCGAAGCAGTGGGAGAGTTGCCTATCCCTCCATATCTGAACCGCAAGACAGAAGAAAGTGACAAGACCACTTATCAGACCGTATATTCCAAGATCAAGGGTAGTGTGGCTGCCCCAACAGCCGGTCTGCATTTCACCGATGCGGTGCTCCAGGACCTGGATGCGCATGGCATCGACCGTGAAGAGGTAACCCTTCATGTTGGAGCGGGAACCTTTAAGCCAGTGAAGAGTCTTGAGATAGAAGGTCATCAGATGCATACCGAATATATCGTGGTTCATCGTCGCAGTCTGGAGAAGCTCATCAAGCACGAGTGCCAGGTCATCGCCGTGGGTACTACCAGTGTGCGCACCATCGAGAGTCTCTACTATATGGGCGTGCATCTCATCAAGCATCCTGAGGCAAGCGAGGAGGATTTGCATGTAAAACAGTGGGATCCATACGAGCTGTCGGCAGATGGCAATCTGGTGGATGACATCACTCCGGTGCAGGCTATCCAGGCAATCGTCGATTATCTCGACCGCAACGGATTGGAAGCCCTTCATTCCAGCACGCAGATCATCATCGCTCCAGGTTATACCTATAAGATTGTGAAGATGCTGGTAACCAATTTCCATCAGCCTCAGAGCACCCTGCTTCTCCTGGTGAGTGCCTTCCTGCATGGTGATTGGAAGAAGGTATATGATTATGCCCTCTCTCATGATTTCCGATTCCTGAGCTACGGAGATTCCTCCCTGCTCATTCCGTAAGGAAATGCTCTTTTCACAAGAAGAAACTCTTTCATAGGAAGAAAGAAATAAGTACTGAAGTTTCGCATGTGGTTCAAGTACGGGCTGAAGGCCCAAAAGCTCCTAGCCCAGGGCATCGCCCTGGGTATAATGGCAATCAGCAAGGCGCCCTGTAAGGGCAAAAGCTTTGTATATTGCCATGTATTTGAAAGCTTTTGCCCTTACAGGGCGACAGGTTTGCGTCCATAAACACCCAGGGCGATGCCCTGGGCTAGGAGCTTCTGCCCTTTCAGGGCGTGTGGGGCTTACTTGCGAAACTTGAGTAAGTAGTTAGGAAAATTATAAATTATACATTATATATTAAAATAGATGATTTCAGTAGAAGGACTGAAAGTAGAGTTTGGCGTAAAGCCACTTTTCAATGATGTAAGCTTCGTAATCAACGACCGCGACCGCATTGCCCTGGTAGGCAAGAACGGTGCCGGCAAATCTACGATGCTGAAGATTCTCTGTGGCTTGCAGAAGCCAACCTCCGGTGTAGTGGCTATCCCTAATGAAACCACCATCGGCTACCTGCCTCAGGTGATGAAACTGCAGGATGATACCACCGTGAAGCAGGAAACCCGAAAGGCTTTCGCCCACAATACAGAGATGAAGGCGCGCCTCGACAAGATGCAGCAGGAAATGGCTGACCGCACCGACTACGAGAGCGAGAGCTATGCCCAGCTCGTGGAGAAATTCACCCAGGAACATGATCGCTATATGATGATGGGCGGTGAAAACTACGAGGCGGAGATAGAGCGCACGTTGAGCGGTCTGGGTTTCACCCGTGAAGACTTCGACCGTCCTACCCGAGAGTTCTCCGGTGGATGGCGTATGCGTATCGAGTTGGCAAAGATCCTGCTCCAGAAGCCGGATGTACTTCTCCTCGATGAGCCTACCAACCATCTTGATATCGAGAGTATCCAGTGGCTGGAGCAGTTCCTGGCGCAGAGTGCCAAGGCGGTGGTGTTGGTAAGTCACGACCGTGCCTTTATCAATAATGTAACCAACCGCACCCTGGAGATTACCTGCGGAAGGGTAGAGGATTACAAGGTGAAATACGATGAGTATGTGGTTCTTCGTGCCGAGCGCCGCGAGCAGCAGCTCCGCGCCTACGAGAACCAGCAGAAGGAAATAGCCGATATCAAGGATTTCATCGAGCGTTTCCGCTATAAGCCAACCAAGGCTGTACAGGTGCAGAGCCGCATTAAGCAGTTGGAGAAAATCGTTCCTATCGAGGTGGATGAGGTGGATACCAAGCAGATGCATCTCAAGTTCCCTCCTTGTCTCCGTAGCGGCGATTATCCGGTTATCTGCGATGAGGTGAGAAAGGATTATGGCGAGCATACCGTCTTCGACCATGTGACCCTTACCATCAAGCGTGGCGAGAAGGTGGCATTCGTAGGTAAGAACGGCGAGGGTAAATCTACTCTGGTGAAGTGTATCATGGGCGAGATTCCTTTTACGGGCAATCTCAAGATAGGTCATAACGTGCAGATAGGTTATTTTGCACAGAACCAGGCACAGCTGCTCGATGAGAAGCTTACCATCTTCCAGACTATCGACAATGTGGCTACCGGCGAGATGCGTCTCAAGGTGAACGATCTGCTGGGTGCCTTTATGTTTGGTGGCGAAACTTCCGAAAAATATGTCAAGGTGCTGAGTGGAGGAGAGCGCAGTCGTCTGGCGATGATCAAGCTCCTGCTCGAACCGGTGAATCTCCTGATTCTCGATGAGCCTACCAACCATCTCGATATGCAGTCGAAGGATGTGTTGAAGGAAGCCATCAAGGCATTCGACGGCACCGCCATTATTGTGAGCCACGACCGTGAGTTCCTCGACGGACTGGTAGATAAGGTATATGAGTTTGCCGGTGGCAAGGTACGTGAGCATCTGGGCGGTATCTACGATTATCTCCGTGCCCACAATGCCGAGAGCATCAGTCAGGCGCTGGCGAATCAATCAGGAATGGCATCTGCCGGTTCTCCATCGGGTTCCGCTTCATCCTCTTCTTCATCATCATCTGCAGATTCTTCCGAGGCATCCTCCGGCAAGCTCAGCTATGCCGAGCACAAGGAGCAGCAGAAGAAGATTCGCAAGGCTGAGAAGGCGGTGAAGGAATGCGAGACGAAGATTGAAAAGCTCGAAACCCGCAAGGCTGAGATTGATGCCCTCCTGATGAAGCCTGAGAATGCTACGAATATGGAACTCGTTACCGAATATACCGAGCTGATGAAGAGCCTGGATGAGGAAAACGAGAACTGGATGATGCTCTCCGAAGAGCTGGAGGAAGTGAAGAAGTTATAATAAACTGAACTTCCGCATGTGGTTCAAGTACGGGCTGAAGGCCCAAAAGCTCCTAGCCCAGGGCATCGCCCTGGGTATAATGGCAATCAGTAAGACGCCCTGTAAGGGCAAAAGCTTTATGTTTTGTCTGGAGTTTTAAAGCTTTTGCCCTTACAGGGCGACAGGTTTGCGTCCGTAATTACCCAGGGCGATGCCCTGGGCTAGGGGCTTCTGCCCTTTCAGGGCGTGTGGGACAAAACTTGCAAAAATTGAAAATTTTATAACCAATAATAAATAACGAGAAAATGAAAATGAAGTACATCCTTCCGATGATGATGCTCGCAGCCATGCCTTTGGCTGCTGATGCTCAGAACAAGTCGGGACTTGTCTTGAGCAATCTTGACAAGACAGCAAAGCCTGCTGATGATTTCTATCAGTTTGCTACCGGTGGCTGGCAGAAGAACAATCCGCTTCCTGCTGCCTACAGCCGTTATGGTAGTTTCGAACAGTTGGCTGAGAACAGCAACAAGCGTATCAACTCTATTCTTGATGAACTCAAGAAGAAGACCTACAAGGCAGGAACCATCGAACAGAAGCTTTCCGACTTCTATAAGTTGGCGCTCGATATCGACCGCCGCAATAAGGAGGGCATTGCTCCCGTAAAGCCTCTCCTCGACGAGATTGCTGCTGCCAAGACCAAGGCAGATCTCCAGAACTTGCAGGTGAAGTATGCCATGCAGGGCTTGGGCGTAGGTTTCGGTACCGGTTTCGGTGCTGACGAGAAGAACGTAACCATGAACATCTACAATGTGATGCAGGGTGGCTTGACTCTCGGTTCCAAGGATTACTACCTCAACAACGATGCTGCTACCGTAGCCATCCGTGAGGCATTCAAGACCTACGTGGCAAAGATGTTCCAGCTCTATGGCTTCTCTGCTGCTGATGCTGCCAAGAAGGCACAGAAGGTATTCCTCCACGAGACCAGTCTTGCTACTATCTCCAAGAGCCGTACCGAACTCCGTGACCCACAGGCTAACTACAACAAGATGAGCCTGAAGCAGTTTAAGGAGAATTATCCAAACATTCCTCTCGAGGCATTGGCTAACGGCGAGGGCATCAAGAGCGAATATATCCAGGAGATGATTGTGGGTCAGCCTGCATTCATGGCTGGTTACGACAAGATTACTGCTGCTGAGGATGCTGAGACCTTGAAGGCATTGATGGAGTGGAGTGTCATCGGCAGTTCTTCTGCTTATCTCACCGATGAGATCCGTGAGGCAAACTTCGATTTCTTCGGCAAGACCATGAGTGGCAGAAAGGAAGACCATCCATTGTGGAAGCGTGCCACTTCTCAGGTAGATGCTCAGATGGGTGAGGCACTCGGCAGAATCTACTGCAAGAAGTTCTTCCCTGAGTCTTCCAAGAAGATGATGGAGACTTTGGTCAAGAATCTCCAGGTGAGTCTCGGTCAGCGTATCGATGCTCAGGAGTGGATGAGTGCAGAGACCAAGGCTGCTGCTCACAATAAGCTCGATAAGTTCTATGTCAAGATTGGTTATCCTAACCAGTGGACTGACTATCGTAAACTTACCATCGATCCATCCAAGAGTTTCTATGAGAACGTGATGGCTTGCCGTCAGTTCCGTAACAATAAGGAGATTGCTGAGAAGGCTGGTAAGCCAGTCAACAGAGATGAGTGGTATATGACTCCTCAGACTGTGAATGCATACTATAATCCTACCACCAATGAGATCTGCTTCCCAGCAGGTATCCTTCAGTATCCATTCTTTGATGCCAAGGCAGACGCGGCATTCAACTATGGTGCTATCGGTGTAGTGATTGGTCATGAGATGACTCACGGTTTCGACGATCAGGGTCGCCAGTATGATGCCAGCGGTAACCTGAAGGATTGGTGGACAGCAGCCGATGCTGAGGGCTTCAACAAGCGTGCAGATATGTATGCTGATTTCTTCAGCAACATCAAGGTATTGCCTGATCTGAATGCCAACGGTCGCTTTACATTGGGTGAGAACCTTGCCGACCACGGTGGTTTGATGGTATCTTTCAATGCATTCAAGAATGCGACAGCCAAGAAGCCATTGAAGAACAAGGATGGCTTTACTGCTGATCAGCGCTTCTTCCTGGCTTACGCAGGTGTATGGGGTCAGAACATCACCGAGAAGGAGATTCGCAACCGTGTGAAGAACGATCCTCATGCACTTGGCAAGTGGCGTGTAGATGGTGCTCTTCCTCACATTGATGCCTGGTATGAGGCATTCGGTGTAAAGCAGGGCGACAAGATGTTCATTCCTAAGAATGAGCGTCTGGAGCTTTGGTAAAGATCAAATATCTTATCCTGTTAGTTTTTAAAGGGATAAGGATGAAATATGAAAAAGGCTGCGTTACTTTGTGGTGACGCAGCCTTTTTTATCATTATTATATAATATCACTTTCTTCTTTATCGACCATAAAATTAATGTTAATGCTTTTCTGCCAACTTTTTGACCTCGTTAATTTCACTAATCAGCTGTTCTGTTGTAGGCAGATAGAGTTGGTATTTGCTGGCTAGAATCGTTTTGTTGTTTTCTGGTAAAGCAAGTTTTACCGCTGTGTCATTCTTGTCGGTACAGAGCAAAATACCGATGGTTGGATTCTCGTCGTCTGTCTTTTCGTATCGGTCGTAATAGTTGACGTATAGTTGCAACTGACCGAGGTCTTGATGTGTTAGTTTATGGTTTTTTATTTCAATAACCACAAAAGATCGTAGCAGACGATTATAGAAAACTAAATCCGCAAAATACTCATCATCCTCTATCAACAGACGCTTTTGTCTTGCCACAAAAGAAAAGCCCTTGCCCATTTCGAGCAAGAAGTCGGCTATATGAGAGATGATGGCACTCTCTAAGTCTTTCTCATAGTAAGAAGCCTTGCGCTCCAGACCAAGAAACTCCAGCACCATCGGGTCTTTGATAATCTCCTGTGGCGACTCTGGAATACGTTCTTTGCGTGCTACTGCAAGTACAGATTCCTTGTCATTGCTCATTAGAAGACGCTCATACAGCATCGAATTGATTTGGCGTTCAAGCTGGCGACCGGACCAACCCTCGTTGACAGCTTCCAGTTCGTAATACTCTCGTTTGTCGGGGTCGGCAATAGCAATAAGTTGCTTATATTGATACCAATTCAATTGCGTCCGCAGTGTGGACGCAATTGGATAGATAGTATAAAACTGGCGACAACGTTCCAGTTGACGTACACCAAATCCGCTGCCATACTCAGGCTCAATCTCCTTGGCAAGGTTCTTTATAAGGTAGGTGCCATAGTCTGCACGTTCTTTCCCTTGTTGTTCCTTTTCTACTATACGCTGTCCTATAGCCCAGTACATTTGCACTCGGCAAAAATCAACACTGCGCACAGCATTGGTGCGAGCAGTATTGATGATAGTCTTTATGTCGTTGACAAACCCTTGTAGGGTGATGTCTTGGTTATTTTTATCTGTCATGTGTATATCCTTTTGGAGATCACAATTTGTGACCTTAAACATTTGTAATACTATCGTTGCAGTCTATCTGCATTTCGGTTATACATCTTATATATGCAAAAGTACAGTTTTTATTCGAAATAACATCATAAAAGTAGAAAAAATAGTATTTGATTTCCGTTAATAAGGGTTAAATGGACAGCTTGTCTATAAAAAAAGAGGGTGTGTCATCAATTCATGACACACCCTCTTTGAGAGGTTCTAGCTTTACATCCCGACTTACATACAGCTTGTCAAACCTAAAGAGGCTGCGATGGCTGTAAGGAGCGAGAGAGCAATCTTAATTACGATTTTCCAGTTTTCGCGTTTCATGGGCTATATTTTTTAGAGACTTACATTATCACCATTTTCTCCGTTGTCACCGGTATCGCTTCCGCCAGTCTGCGAACCGCCACCCTGGGTTCCGGTATCGCCTGTGTTGCCGCCGGTGGCTCCGGTATCACCCTTGTTCTCGTCAGGGTTCTCCTGGTTGCCGCCCTCGGTGTCCTCCACATCCTTCGAATCGTTGGAAGCGATGTTCTTTACCACTTCGCCATCGCGGTTTACGCAGGTGATGCTGATACCCGTCTTGGCAAGCTCCTGCTTGATCTCCATATTAGGACTAAAGATTACGCGTCGCTGGGTGATGAGCTTGGTGCTCACATCCTCTACCGACTTCACAGCATTGGCACGCAGACCGAAACGCATGGTGCCCAGACCCGGTACCGCTACGGAGTGACCCTCTGTAGCCCACGCCTTGATCACCTCGCTCAGGGCAGCGTAAGCCACGTTCATCACGGCAGGAGTCAAACCGCAATGCAGGGCAGCTTGCTGGATCACCTTCTCCGGTGTGAGCTTGTTGTAGATCAGTGGCTGCATCACGTACATGTACTGGTCCTTGCCACCTTCCTTACCCAAGTAAGCAATCTTGCGCTCAATAGCTTTAACATTCATTCCCATAACTCAAAAAACATTTTAGTTAAACATTGATTGCAGAGCTTTTGTTTCTGCAAGCCATTGTGTTTCAATGACAATGCAAAGATACAAAATTTTGGGGCGGAAATCAAGAGTTGTTCGCCACTTGAAAGAAAAAACAATTATTATAGTAAGTCTATGCATCTGTGTTATCTGTGAAATCTGTAGGAAACTAGCTTCCTGAAACGACCAAATAAAAAGTAGGAAAACTGCCTGATAGACATTCATAAATCTCTCTATCACATACCTAAGAAGGTATGTCATAAGTCATAATGCAATTATAACCGTTAAAACACTCTAAAATATGGGGCGAATGTTTTGTAGTTTGAAATTATTTTAGTATGTTTGTAGCATATAAAACAACCCCGTGTATGGCAATATACGGGTTATACGATAGTGTATAATAATAAGTGATAAATAATTAAAATAGTAACATCAAAATTTAAATTGTAACAACATGAAAAGAACGTTTTTAGCGACATTTCTGTCGATTGTTTTTGCTTTGGTAGCAGTAGCTTGTCACGGCAGTGATGAGAAAGAAATCGGTTATGCTGAGTTGCCAGCACAGGCTCAGCAGTTTGTTAAGCAGTATTTTCCTACTGCTACCTACTCCCGTGTAGAGAAGGAGAAGGACAACGGAAATTGGGAATATGAGGCAACATTGAACGATGGAACCAAAATAGATTTCAACAACAAGGGAGAGTGGAAGAGCGTGGACTGCAAGTTCTCAGCTTTGCCATCAGGCATCATTCCTGATGTTATCGCTGCGGACATTGCCAAGCGCTATCCTTCACAGCAGCCGTATAAGATAGAGAAGGAGATAGGTGGTTACGAAATAGACATCCCAGGCTACGACCTGTATTACAGCAGTGCCGGTAAATTCATCCGTGCTGAAATTGACAGATAATCCTATCCGGCATTAACACTCATTCAATCCTATATTTTAAGCAAACCCCCATCCGGCTTGAGAAGGCAGGATGGGGGATTTCTGTTTATCTGTTACTTCTAAAATAATATCTTATTTCAAATTTTCTATCTGTTCCTGGGTAAGTCCGGAATACTTCATGATCAGATTGATGTCAACGTCATCAGCAAGCATGTTCCTGGCAATATCCAGGGCTTTCTGGTTCATTCCTTTTTTCATTCCTTTTTCCATACCTAATTCCATACCCTTTTCCATACCCTCCGCAAGACCTTCTTGCTTCGCCGTATCAATGGAGTTCTTGATATCCCGGTATGCCATCTTGCTTGCTTCATACTCCCTCATTTCCTGAGGCGTAAACTTGGCAATCTCGGCTTCCTCAAAGAGGCGGTCGAAAACCTTGTCGTACAGCTCCTTCGGGCGCTGGGTAAGCTTATAGAGATTCTTCAGCGCATAGAGCCACTTCTCGTAGAGCGTTTCTAATTCTCCTAGTGTCTTATTGAATTTGGCAATCTCTACATAGATAAACTCCAGCTTGTCGTAGAAAATCTTGTGGGTAGCGGTATCGCACAACTGTACATGATGGCGGATCTTCTCCTTGTCGAAGGCATCCTCATTCATGTTGAAGTTGAGCAGCGCAACAGTATAGACATGATTGAGTTTGAAATCCCAGTCACTACCCTTGGGAGCCTGTTCACGGATTGGAAAAGTAGAGTAGAAGAGGGAGCGGTCCTTGAAATAAGTCTGGTAGGCATTCTGCATTTCTACGATAAATTTCTCGCCGTTTTCTCCTTCGCAATACACGTCGAAGATGGCCTTTCGGTCGGTATAGACATCTCCCACGTGCTCCGGATTCAGATACGATACATCCTTCACAACCTGTCTGCCATTAAACAAGCTGTTGAGGAAGCAAATGAGCAAATCCTTGTTCATTGCCGTTCCGAATATTCGCTTGAAGCCGAAGTCGGTCAGCAAGCTGATGTATCTTTCTTCTACCTGTTTCATACGCCATTCATTTAGTTCAACATTTAGTTTCACTGCAAAATTACGCTTTTTTCCTGAAACGACCAAATAAAAAGTAGGAAAACTGCCTGATAGACATTCATAAATCTCTCTATTACATAAGCATACCCCCATCCGGCTTGAGAAGGCAGGATGGGGGATTGCTGTTTATATGCCGTTAGTGGTTATGGCTTTGAAGAGCTGCCTGGCTGATTCTTCCTCAGAATCTTATCCAGGCTGGACACGATATACCCTGCGGGATTCTTGATCTCGTGCTTTCTCTTCGCCGCATAGGCTGCCAGAAAGCACTGATTCACGGCATCCAGGTCTGACAGGGTGAGGCGATCGCTCAACTCCTCTGCCACCTTGTGGCTCACGTTCCAGTAGGAAGAGGTGAGTAGCTTTCTAAAGTTTAGTTTCTTCATTGTCAGCTTTGTTCTGTCTTCATCGCTCAGCATATCTGGGTCATCGTTGCGGTACTTGAGGCCGAAGATTACCAAGCAGCCGTATTTGCCTACTACCTGGTTACGGGTAGTCTCTAGCGTGTGTATCACGATATAGTCGAGACGGTTCAGCTTGTAGGCATTTCTGATCTCTTCTTCGGCAGTAGAAAGCTGGGTATATTCCAGATTCCCCGTGCCGCGATATTGGGTGTGGCTGGTGAGGAGCGCAAGGATTTCGGGAGGCGTAAACTTGGTGTAGCCCTTCTTCAGTCGGCTCTCTGTCAGGAGATAAAGGCAGCGGGAAGACTGGTGATGGAATGACTCGTAAAGCTGTGGCGAAACCTTGAAATAGCCCAGATCCAGGGCGAAGTAGTACTGAGCCACGGGAATCGGCATCTCCAGGATGGCTCTCTTCTCCTGACCCTTCTTGGTGTAGTCAACGAAGTGGTAGAGGTAGTCGAACTGCTTGTAGCACAAGTGGTATGTTCCAGGATTACCAGATTCTGCGACGGTGTAAGGGATACAGACCGGCTTTTTGCCTATGTCGATAAGGGCAGTCTCCAGGTTGTTGTAATGTGATTTGGTAGCTTCCAAAGCTCTGTAGGGTACTTCGAAACGTAACATATTTTCGAGGTGCTCGAAACCATTGAGGTCCAGTTGTCCATGGTGTGCGTTCTGGCTGATAGCCATTTTGATCTGTTTCTGATTGTACACGTCAAGTCTGAAGATGTACTTCTGTTCTTGCGGGCTGTAGCTGTGATGCAGGGCGCAATGAGTGCCAAGCTCTGTGGCTTCGGCTACGTTGAAAGTTAGGATCTTGTTCATTGCTCGTTGTTTTATAAAAGTCTATAAAATGGGGGTGGCAATGAAAACAAATCTGGGGGATGAGAAATCTCAAATGGACCAAAAATATTTTGGAGCTTTTTTTCTGGTCCTTAACTCAATTTTCACATCAGACCAGAATTTTCCCATGTCGCACCCCCGTATGAATTGTTCATAGAGAATGCGCACGAAAAATCTAGCCTGAATTTACAATTGAGTACCCCATGCAAGGATTTAGCTCCACACCTTACAAGGGATTTTGAGATGTAAACTCAGCATTTATCATGCTTGGGCATCCTGCCAACAGGATGCCGTATGTCTGCTCCTCCGGTATTTCTACTGAAAGAACGCTGCAAAGATATATAAATTTTCTGAAACTAACAAGTATTTTACAAGTTTTTTTAGAAAATAGAGAAAAAAAGTTTGAGAACTCATCATGACCATTTTTCTTGTTTATTTCTTATATATCATATTATCATATTTCTTGTGGCGCTATTTTGAAATGTAACTATCAGATAGACAGATGAATAGAAAATGCTGTTACCATGGGAGGTAACTGGCGGAAGGCGTTATCCAGCGAGATGTAACGGTTTTCTCTGATGAGATGTAACCCTTTGGTAAGTTTGCCTACGAGAAGTAACTATCTAGACATTTCTCCCACGAAAGGTAACTAGTTAACTAAATATAAAACATTCCGGGGTAGGCGGAATTTCGTCGGAAATCGACGGCTATCGCCAGTTGGAGTTAGGAGAATGTCTTATCTTTGCAGTGTTGAAACATTAAAAACATCAGCTTATGACTAGAGAAATTACAATGATTGTGGTACACTGCAGCGCAACCCGCTGCAACCACCCTTACACCGTGCATCAGCTTTACCACGACCACGTGGAGGTGAACCACTGGCGTTACATCGGCTACCATTTCTTCATCAGCCGTGACGGCAAGGTACATGCCACCCGTCCGCTGGAGCGCATGGGTGCCCATGCCCGTGGTTGGAATGCACATTCCATCGGAATCTGCTATGAGGGCGGATTGGATGAGAACGGCTATGTGGCGGATACCCGTACCGGGGAGCAGAAGAAGGCGATGGAGAAACTGATTGTTCAGCTGAAGATACAGTTTCCCGGCATCCGCACCATTCTGGGGCATCGTGACCTGCCTGGAGTGCAGAAGGCGTGTCCCTGCTTTGATGCCACCACGCTGCAGCCCTTGTTACATCTGAATTGTAAATATTAAATTTTGTAATCAGATGAAACACCCTATCCGATTTTTTTGTATCTTCGCAGAAAAATAGATTACTAACTAAAATTTAAAACTAGATGAATGTTACCAAGCAACATTTCGTAGAACGTAGAGTGATGAGCAAGCAGGAGCTTGCTCACCTCTACTGTCCTCACAGCCATTCCAAGGGGCATGCTGCGAGAGATGAGTTTATGGATTGGGTGAAGCGCTGCACTCCGCTCTATGTCAAACTGCAGGAATTGGGGTATAAACCTTCGCTGCATAGTTTCACGCCCAAGATGGTAGATTATATCTTTTACTATCTTGGAGAGCCGGATGGAGTGGGGATATAGCATTGGTAGTAATAAATAACTTTACAAGTTGAACGTGGCGGAAAAATCTCTTAAGAGAAGCCGTCGTTTTCCTTAAGGAAAAATATATTTTCCCTTAAGGAAAAAAATAAAAACCCTTAAGGGAAAATTCTCAATCTTTTTTTTCCCCATTTTTCGGGCGTTTTCGCCTGATTCTCTCTTACTTGAATAATGTTTACACGGATATGGAGAGAAGATGGGGAGGGGGGTAAGGTTAAAAAATAACAGTTTGGAAAAATCAAAAGTTTATGGAAATAGTTATAGATCGTTTTGGCAGTTATCATCATGCTGTAAGTGGTAGATTGCTGATTGATGGTCAGCATGTTTGTGATACGTTGGAGGAGGATGTGCATTGTCTTCCGGAAGGCGAGTATGCCCTGCAGCGCAACAGCAAGCTGGCATTACCTTATTATATAAGACTGGCGGATGCTGATTCTGGGGTTGAGTCCCCTGTTGATTCCCGTGTGTCCTTCTCCAGGGGGAATGGCATTCACGGTTGGCGCAACCACTGCATCATCGTAGGAGAGTGTCTCCATCTGGGTTTCCTCATTCATAGCGAGGAGTGCTATGATCTTCTCATTGCCCGCATCCGCATGCAGTTTGTGCGTCATCACGCAGTGGTGGTCAAGATATCCCGCTCTCCCGATTTTCTGGAAGTAGCCTGATATCTGTGCTGCTATTTATAGGCTATTTTAACCAAAAAATCTCCCTATAAGCCTGACGTATATCGCCTGCTTATAGGGAGATTTGTTTTATATGCCGTTAAAATAACTCCAGGATCTTATCGATAATCTTTTCGATGCTGGAAGAATCGGTGGTTTCTTCGAGCTTCTGGTTGATTTTCTCTTCTACCTTCTTGCTCACTTTATCCGCCGCCTTATCGAAAGCCTGATTGGCTTTCTCTTCCAGTTTCTTCTGCATTCTTGTGCTGAGGCTGCCTTCATCGCTGTCAGCCTGGTCCTCATTGACATTGGCTTCTGAATCTGATCCATCCATATTAGGATTGTCAGAGGATACATTTGATTCTGACTCCTCAATATGGAGATTATCGGCTGATTCCAGTGCTTTCACCATATCGTCGGCATTCATCGTATAGACGTTGCCGAGAATACCGAAACTCACGGTATGCGGCTTGCCGTTGAACTCTACGGAACCCGTAGAGCAAACGATATAGTTGTGGTATTCGAAAAGCTGGTTCATCGCTTCGTCCATCATGCTGCCAGCCATCATCTTGGCTACAGAGCGGAGTGTCTGCGAGAAGAAATTGTTGTCGGTAGATCCTACCGCCTTTTCTACAGCCTTGCTTGCCTCCGTGCGAACCTTCTCCTTATGAGCATCTGCGCTCGGATTGGTTATGGCAAATATGGCAAGGATGAAAATGATGAGACCTATCACCATCTTCATGGCGAAATGGCTCTTCTTCTTCTTAGGCTGCTGCTGGAAATTCGAATTCATCGCTGCTCCCTGCTGGAATCCCTGCTGATAGGCTTCCTGCTGGGCTTTGTGATAATCCTGCTGCTGAGCTTTCTGATAATCCTGCTGCTGGTTTGCTCCCTGCTGGAAACTCTGCTGCTGGTTTGCTCCCTGTTGCTGGAAATCTTGCAGAACTCCTTCTTGCTTTTGAGCATTTCGGTTGCTCTGGTTGTTCTGGTTGGCTTCTACAGCTTCCAGTACGGCTCTCAGATCCTCTACCTTCCAGGCTGGAGTCCAATCTGCCATACCCTGCTTCCACACCAGTGTTTCGGGACTGATGCCCTTCTGTACAAGTTGGTCGAAACTGAAAGGACCTGCCTGCTGTCCATTGCGATCGATTATAAAAAATTCCATCTTTGTCCTTTTAATTTTTAAATGTTAACATTCAACTTTATTAGTACTTAACCTTTCTTTGCAAGTAAGCCCCACACGCCCTGAAAGGGCAGAAGCTCCTAGCCCAGGGCATCGCCCTGGGTATTTATGGACGCAAACCTGTCGCCCTGTAAGGGCAAAAGCTTTGTATATTGCCAGGTATTTGAAAGCTTTTGCCCTTACAGGGCGTCTTGTAAACTGCTATTATACCCAGGGCGATGCCCTGGGCTAGGAGCTTTTGCCCTTTCAGGGCGGCACGCTTGCGTCCATAATTCCCAGGACGTTGCCCTGGGCTAGGAGCTTCTGCCCTTTCAGGGCGTGCTGCTTCAGGTATTAGTGGGTTGCCTTCCACCATCCAGTCTTCTCTCTTCCTTTGAGGGCTACACTGTGCTGGCTCGGGTCGGAGATGGAAAGGCCGCAATAGCTTTTCACCTGGAAGGTGGTTCCTCTATACGGGTCCTTCAGCATGGTAAATGCCTCATCGGTATGCGCTGCCTCCTTGATGGTTTTCTGCATCTGGGCGGTAAACTGGTCTTTCAGGTAACCGCTTGGCTTGAGGCTATCTACATATACCGACATGTCATAAAACAGGTTGGGAGTGAAGCCGTCGAGAGGTTGGATTGTTTCTAGAGGAATGGAGGAATCGAGCGTATATTTGCTGTTGATTTCCTTCATTACGCTAGCCAGGTTATCCATCTCGCGACAGTCGATGGCTGCCATGTTGCAATAAGGTACGTCGCTAGATTTGTAGAAGTTGACAATACCGTTCACGATGCCGGAATAGTTGGGCGTTGCGGAATTGAGCATGCTCCAGATGCTCCGGTATGGAATGCCCATACCCATCACCTCGCTGCTCGAACTGATGAGATAGTTGGTGACATCCTTCAGTTCGTAGGCAGTCTCCACATTTCCCATATAGCAGGCATCGAAGAGAATGTATTGCATCTTCATTCCGCTCTGTCTGATTCCTTCTGCCAGGGTTGGGATGTCCATGGCATAACTCTTGGAATTTACACTTCCGAAGAAGCGGGTGACTGGATGGTCTGGGTCGCTGCCAAACTGTATGCCGCTGAATGTACTGGATGGCTTGCCGGCTGTGGCTGTGCTTCCGAAGCCAGGACGGGCATAGTTCGGATAATTCACCCAATCTTCTGCATAGGTCCATCCGGAACCATGTACTCCGATGATGAGGGCATAGTTGAGTGCCTCGGCATTTTGCTTCACCTCATTGAGAAGGTTGGCGAATCCCTCTGCCGTGCAATAGCTGTTGTCCTCGTAGGTCTTCACGGGCACACGGTTCACCTTTCTGCTGGCGGCATCGTATTGCAGATCGTAGAGTGTGCTCTTGTTGTATTTCTCGCTGAAAAATACCATCACACGTGAGTCACTAAGTCCTTTCTTGGCTACGATACCCTGGCAGATGCTGTCGATGTTGTTGGCAAGGTATTGCTTCAAACCCGAACTGGTGGTACTGCCTGTCCATGGATAAAATACCAGGATGGTCTGCTTGTTGACGCTATCCACATCAAAAGCCTCGTCGCTACAACTGGTGAAAGTCATGGCGAACGAAAACATACATATAAATAAGGTGAAAAGCTTCTTGATCATAATAAAAAAGTTGAATGTTGAATGCTGAATGTTGAGTTGCAGAATGGCTGACGAATTCATCCGTCTGAGATTCTGCATTCATCATTCTACACTCAACATTCAACATATATAAAAAGAATCTGTTACTTCTTCTTCAGCTCCTCAATGGTTGCCTTGAGGGCAGCAATCTTCTCTACAGAGTCGCTCTCCTTCTTGCGCTCCAGGGCCACTACCTTCTCTGGGGCGTGAGCTACGAAGTTCTCATTGCTGAGCTTCTTGCGTACACCCATCAGGAAGCCCTCCAGGTGCTTGAGCTGAGCCTCTGCCTTCTCAATCTCGGCTGCCACGTCGATGAGGTCGCCCAATGGTACGGCAAACTCGTCGGTGCCTACCATGAAGCTGGATGCATCGGCACTCTTCTCGGCGATTACCTCAATCTTGTCGAGGTTAGCCATCTTCAGTGTTACGTCGTTGTAAACCTCGAAATCGTTCTTGCCTACTACCTGCAGAGACAACTGCTCCTTCTGGGCAATGTTCTTCTGGTTGCGAACGGTACGAACACCGGCGATAATCTGCTTCACTGCCTCGATGTCGGCTGCCAACTTCTGCTCCTCGGCTGTAGGTGCAGGAATCTCCAGCTTCTCACGCATGATGCTCTCGCCATCCTTGCGGTCGTAGATGTGCTGCCACAACTCCTCGGTGATGAATGGCATGAATGGATGCAACATCTTCAGCAGGGCATCGAAGAAACGGAGGGTAGCGTCGTAGCTCTTCTGATCGATAGGCTGACCGTAAGCTGGCTTCACCATCTCCAGGTACCAAGATGAGAACTCATCCCAGAACAGCTTATATACAGTCATCAATGCCTCAGAGATACGGTAGTCCTTAAACTGCTTCTGCATCTCCTCGTTCACCTCCTTGAGCTTGGCATCAAACCACTTCACTGCGATTTCAGCGCTCTTAGGCTGCTCGATATCCGCAGTCTCCCAACCCTTCACGAGGCGGAAGGCATTCCAGATCTTATTGTTGAAGTTACGTCCCTGCTCGCAAAGGCTCTCGTCGAAGAGAATGTCGTTGCCGGCTGGAGCACTGAGCATCATACCCATACGGACACCGTCGGCACCAAACTTATCAATCAGATCCAGTGGGTCTGGTGAGTTACCGAGACTCTTGCTCATCTTGCGGCCGAGCTTATCGCGAACGATACCTGTGAAATATACGTGCTTGAATGGCATCTTGCCACGATACTCGTAGCCAGCCATGATCATACGTGCTACCCAGAAGAAGATGATATCCGGACCTGTTACGAGGTCGGAAGTAGGGTAGTAGTAGTTGATCTCCTCGTTGTCTGGATGCTCGATGCCATCGAACAGAGAGATAGGCCACAGCCATGAAGAGAACCAGGTGTCGAGGCAGTCGCTCTCCTGCTCAAGATCCTCAGCCTTGATGCTGGCGTTCTTCTCCTGAGCGAGCTTCAGCGCCTCCTCGGCAGTCTCTGCTACCACGAAATCCTTCTTGCCGGCATTGTCGAAGTAGTAGGCTGGGATGCGGTGACCCCACCAGAGCTGACGGCTGATACACCAGTCCTTGATGTTCTCCAACCAGTGGCGATAAGTGTTCTTGTACTTCTTAGGATAGAACTCGATGTCATCGTCCATTACTGGAGGGAGGGCGATGTCAGCAAAGTGCTGCATCTTGAGGAACCACTGTGTAGAGAGCTTTGGCTCGATAGGCACATTGGTACGCTCAGAGAAGCCCACCTTATTATTATAGTCCTCAATCTTCTCCATCAGACCGGCGTTCTGAAGGTCGATGGAAATCTGCTTGCGCACGTCCATGCGGTCCATGCCAACATAGAGACCTGCTGCCTCGCTGATGGTACCGTTGTCGTTGAAGATATCGATGGTCTCCAAACCGTGCTTCAAACCGAGGGCGTGGTCATTGATATCGTGAGCTGGAGTCACCTTCAAGCATCCGGTACCGAACTCGATATCTACGTATGTATCCTCGATAACAGGAATCTCGCGGTTTACGAGAGGCACGATCACGTGCTTGCCCTTTAACCATGTATTCTTCTTATCCTCAGGGTTGATACACATGGCAGAGTCGCCCATGATAGTCTCAGGACGGGTTGTTGCTACCACGGCATAGTAACCCTTCTCGTCCTTGTGTATCACGTTCTCCTCATCCACCTGCTGGCAGTCCTGCTCTACTACATAATACTTCAGATGGTAGAGCTTAGAGTGCTCATCCTTGTAGATAACCTCCTCGTCAGAGAGCGCAGTCTGAGCCTTAGGGTCCCAGTTAACCATGCGCACGCCACGATAGATGAGACCTTTCTTGTAAAGATCGCAGAATACGTGGATGACAGCGCGAGAACGGGTCTCGTCCATGGTGAAGGCAGTGCGGTCCCAGTCGCAGCTGGCACCGAGCTTGCGGAGCTGCTTGAGGATGATGCCGCCGTGCTCGTGAGTCCAGTCCCAAGCATGCTTGAGGAACTCATCGCGAGTGAGGTCAGTCTTCTTGATACCCTGCTGGGCGAGGCGGTTAACCACCTTAGCCTCGGTAGCGATACTGGCGTGGTCGGTACCTGGTACCCAGCAAGCGTTCTTGCCCTCCATGCGTGCACGGCGAACGAGAATGTCCTGGATAGTATTGTTGAGCATGTGTCCCATGTGGAGCACACCCGTTACGTTTGGTGGAGGGATTACCACCGTATAAGGTTCACGACCATCTGGCTTAGAGCTGAAAAGCTTGTTGTCGAGCCAGTACTGATACCATTTACTTTCCACTGCTTGTGGATCGTATTTACTTGCTAATTCCATTGTTTCTATCTAATTTTTATTCTTTTTCTTTCTTTTTCCTTAAAAAACGGTGCAAAGATACGAATTTTTGAGCGAAAAATGCTATCTTTGCATCAAAATTATTAATTTTTGCACAAAACGATGGTTAGTAAATATGAATTGGGATATTATGGGAGCTTGGTTTCTCTTTAATGTCATGGTATGTGTGACACCTGTTTCTTTTGCCATATTTCTTAATACGAAAGCGGGGAAGAAGTGGAAGAAGAACCTTTAAAAATTATGGAACTGATCTTGCGCAAGTGGTTTAAGTACGCCCTGAAAGGGCAGAAATAGAGATGGCAAGCTGGCTCCACACGCCCTGAATGGGCAGAAGCTCCTAGCCCAGGGCATCGCCCTGGGTATATTGGCAGTCAACAAGGCGCCCTGTAAGGGCAAAAGCTTTGTATGTTGGCTGGTACTTGAAAGCTTTTGCCCTTACAGGGCGATAGGCTTGCGTCCATAAATCCCCAGGGCGATGCCCTGGGCTAGGAGCTTCTGCCCTTTCAGGGCGTATGGGGCAAACCTCGTTGATTCAGGGCGTATGGGGGCAAACCTCGTTAGTTCTGTGCGTGGGGCTTATTTGTGAACTTGAATGTAGAATATTAAACACTTGAATATAATATATTTAAACAATGCATACGAAAGAAGAAAAGTTAGCGGCGTTCAGCCGCTTGCTGGATGTGCAGGACCGTTTGCGCCTGCAGTGTCCATGGGATAAGAAGCAGACATTCGAGAGTCTTCGTCCGAATACCATCGAGGAGACTTTCGAGCTTTGTGACGCCTTGATGAAGCGCGATTACAAGGATATCAAGAAGGAGCTGGGCGATGTGCTGGAGCACGTGATGTTCTATAGCATCATCGGCAGAGAAGACGGCGAGTTCGATATCTGCGATGTCTGCAATCAGGAAGCTGATAAACTGATGTTCCGCCATCCTTTCATCAACTGGAAGGAGGAGGGCGAATGGACTGTGGCGAATCCTGATATGTATATCAATGATGAGGGACAGGTGGTATATAAGGAGTCTGAAAAAGCAGAAGCCGGGAAGGCAGAGGCTGCCAATACGGAAGAAACTCGGAAGACAGAAACTGCCAATTCGGAAGAAACCCTGGCTCTTGGAGCCAGCAAACCCAAGAATGCTGCCTCGGTAGAGAAAACCTGGGAGCAGATCAAGCAGCAGGAGAAAGATGGCAACGAGCGCGTTCTGAGCGGTGTGCCTAATTCCCTGCCATCCCTTATCAAGGCCTATCGCATTCAGGACAAGGCACGAAACGTGGGCTTCGACTGGAAGGAGAAGGAGGATGTATGGGATAAGGTACACGAAGAACTGGAAGAACTCAAGGCTGAACTTGCCAAGGGAGATAAGGAAAACTCAACCCAGGAACTCGGCGATTTCCTCTTCTCCGTAATCAATGCTGCCCGTCTCTACAAGCTCAATCCGGACAATGCGCTGGAGAAGACAAACCAGAAGTTTATCCGCCGTTTCAACTATGTAGAAGATCATTCGCTCAAGCAGGGTAAGAATCTGAAAGACATGAGTTTGGAAGAGATGGATAAACTGTGGGATGAAGCCAAGAAACAGGAAAGACTTCAGAAAGAATCGTAAGCTTTAATAGGAGGAGCTTCATGATAAACAAGATAAAACGTTTTTATAACAACAAAAACTATAAGGATTATGAAAAGATTAGTTTATATGATGATGGCTTTGGTGGTACTCTTTGCTGCCAATAGCTGCAAGGATAAGAAAACCGCACAGGTAATCACTCCTACAGATTCCCTTGATCTGGAGGAGGTTGCCGATGATTCAACCATCTACGGTGTTTGTGGTGAGGGTACATCTATGCACAATCTGGAGCTGATTTCTGATGAGGGAGATACGCTCTCAGTCTTTATCGATGATGAGCAGCCAGACATCGTGCTGGGTGGTTTGCTGGCAGGCGACCGCATCGCTCTTATCGGTTACAAGGCACAGGATGGAGAGATGATGGCACAGAAAATCATCAATCTTACTTCACTCCTAGGCAAGTGGACTTCACTCGACAAGAACTTCGACTTGCTGGAAGGTGGAGAGGTAAAAAACAATGTGAAGGCTGAGACCAATCCTTGGACTTCATGGAAAATCCTGAACGGAAAGCTCCTGCTCAACAAGGATACCTTTGCCATCGACAAACTGGGCTCTGACAGCTTGATGCTGGAGAATACCCAGGGCATCTATGTCTTCAAGCGCCAGGAGTAAATTGTCATTCTAAATTTTAGATAAAGTTGGAACCATTTAAGATACATATACTGGGGTGTGGCAGTGCGCTGCCAACCCTGAAACACAATGCTTCCTCGCAGCTCATAGAGATGCGGGGAAAGTGCTATATGATAGATTGTGGCGAGGGTGCACAGATGCAGTTCCGTCGTTCCCATATCCATTTCTCCAAGCTCAATGCCATCTTCATCACCCACATGCATGGAGATCATTGCTTTGGCTTGATGGGCTTGCTTTCTACACTGGGAATGCTCGGACGAACATCTAAGTTAAGAGTCTATGCTCCAAAGGATTATGCTCCTCTGTTTAAACAACAGGTAGAATTCTTTATGCAGACGATGGAGTATGAGATGGAGATGATTCCGGTGGATACGGAGAAACAGCAGATTATCTACGAAGATCATTCTCTGTCGGTGGAGACGGTGCCTCTGAAGCATCGTCTGCCATGCTGCGGCTATATCTTCAGAGAGAAGCCTACGCTGCCTCACATCAAGAGGGATATGATAGATTACTACGGCATCCCAATCAGTCAGATCAACAACATCAAGAATGGGGCTGACTGGACCAACGAGGATGGCGAAGTGATTCCGAATGCCCGTCTGGTGACACCTGCCGACCAGCCCCGCAGTTATGCCTATATGAGTGATACCCGATATATTCCGAATCTCTGGGAAAAGGTGAAGGGGGTTACGGTGCTTTATCACGAAAGTACTTATACTTCGGAGCAGGAAGACCGGGCTAAGATCTACAATCATAGTACGGCGAAGCAGGCTGCGATGGTGGCAAAGGCTGCCGGGGTAGGCAAGTTGCTCCTGGGACATTATAGTGCGAGATATAATGATGAGACGGTTCTGCTGAAAGAAGCCAAAGAGGTTTTCGAGGAAAGCTATCTCACCAATGAGGGAATGGTTATCTCGGTATAAAAACAACCTTGCATCAAAAAAAAGTTTGTTTTTTGGTGCAAGGTTTTGTGTTGATATTCGTTTTATACATAAAAGATAGAGAAAATTGGAATCTGAAAAACTACTTTTGCACGACATCAAAGGCGGCAGTCGGGCGGCGATGCACCGGCTCTACGACCGCTACGTAGGATATGCCATGGCGGTAGCGCTGAGGTATGTCCCTTTACGTGATGATGCGGAGGATGTGGTGCAGGATAGTTTTGTGAAACTTTTCTCTGGTATTGCCAACTTCGAGTACAGGGGAGAAGGTTCGCTGAAGGCGTGGTTTCTCCGGATTGTGGCAAATGAGGCTATCAGCTTTACCAGAAGGCAGAGTCGCATCACTTTTGTGGATGAAGTTCCGGAAGATGTGAGTGACGACGAACCGGAGGTAGAACGGGTGCCGCCTGCCGTATTGACGAAGATGATCGGTGAATTGCCCGAGGGCTATCGACTGGTTCTGAACATGTTTGTGTTTGAGCAAAGAAGCCATAAGGAGATTGCTGATCTGCTGGGCATCAAGGAGAGTACCTCTGCTTCGCAATATCTAAGAGCCAAGAAGTTTCTGGCAAAGAAAATAAATGAATATCTAAATAATATAAACGAGAAAGAATATGAGTAATCAAGATTGGACAAGCAAACTTCAAGAGCAGTTGGCAGACTATCAGGAGTCTGTCAGCCACGACTTGTGGGCAGGCATTGAACAATCGCTTGCTCAGAATAATATAGAATCAGGTTCGTCGAATCCACAGACGATAGCTTCAGAAAGCTCAGAATCTACAGATTTACACGTTGGTTCAGAGGCTAAAAAGAATGCCAGGATAGTCTATTTCAAGCGATGGTCTGCGGCAGCAGCTGCTGTGGCATTATTGGGAATAGGTGGAAGCTATGTTTATTTGCACCAGGAGGATGTAGAAAAGGCTCATTTGCAATTGGCATCTCTTTCATCTCCTGCAGTTTCAGCGGATTTGCAATCCGCTGTATCCCAGCCAGCTCCATCTCACGTTGTTTCAGCGGATTTGCAATCCGCTGCATCCTCAGTGGCTGCAAGCCAAAGTGCTCCATCTCACGTTGTTTCAGCGGATTTGCAATCCGCTGCATCCCAAAGCAAGATGGGTAATACTCTTGTGGAAGAATCTGAGAATGAAATCTCTTTGCTTGCCGAGAACCCTGAGCCGGCAGAACCAGTATCTGAGGATAAGGCTACCGATAAGTCTTCCGATTATAAGGCCTTAACCCGCTCTACCGATCATCATGCGGCAGCGTATGCTTCTCAGTCTTATCATTTTGAAAAAAATGAGGAGGTTTCTGGCTGGTCGATGCAACTCTATGCCGAAAACCTGACGCCAAGTCTGGGCGGTGTGAATTCCGATGCGTCTGGAGGCTATAATGATTTTAGCTATGGAACGATGGCAGAACCGATGCCGGGTGTCATCCCTGATCCAACGGCTGGAGGCATATATGGAGAAGAATATCTCTTGGCATCCTATAAGGCGATTCAAAGAAACCAGCAGGGGAATGCCAAGCATCATGCTCCGGTTTCTGTAGGTTTGCAGGTAGCCTTTGGCATTGCACCTCGTCTGTCTTTGAGTACGGGTTTGGTATATACACGCACTTCTTCTGATTTTTATCCATACGCACCAAGTAGTAACTACAACGTTCATCAGGTGCTTCATTATGTGGGTATTCCGGTGGGATTGAATTATGAATTCTGGCAGAGTGGAGGCTTCCATGCTTATGTGATGGCTGGTGCTGAGGCTGATTACAATGTGAAGAATGATACCGAAGAAGAGGGAGTAAAGAAAGAGAATGCCAAGCGAGACAGAGTGCAGTTCTCAGGAAAGGCTTCGCTCGGTGCGCAGTATGACATCACGCCAAAGGTGGGTCTGTATATCGAACCGGGTGCTAAATATTATTTCGATAACGGAAGCCATGTGGAAAATACCTTCAAGGATAAGAAGTTGAATTTCAATCTCCAGTTCGGTTTGAGATTCAATCTATAGTATATAGTATCAATTACTCCCATCTTTTTGGAGAGTAATGAATAACGAAAAAGGCAGATTGCTAATTTGCAACCTGCCTTTTTTCGGTTTTTTATGTAATATACTATTTCTTCAAAAGCTTCTCACTCATATTGAGTGCAGCCTTTCTGCCATCTCCCATTGCGAGAATCACGGTGGCACCACCTCTTACGATGTCGCCGCCAGCATAGATTTTCTCAATAGAGCTCTGCATCTGGTCATTTACGGCAATCGTATTCTTTCTGCCGAGTTCCAATCCCTCGATGCTCTGAGGAACGAGAGGGTTAGGGCTTACGCCAACAGCTACGATTACCTGGTCGCACTCCAAAGTGATGGTCTCGCCTGTAGCTTCCGGACGGCGACGGCCGCTGGCATCAGGCTCACCGAGCTGCATCACATCCAAGACCACAGCCTTTACTGCGCCCTTCTCATCCGCCTCATATTCCTTTGGATTATGTAAGGTCATGAAGTTGATGCCTTCTTCCTTGGCATGCTTCACCTCCTCAAGTCGGGCAGGCATCTCTGCCTCCGAACGGCGATAAACCAATGTTACCTCGGCCCCCAGACGCTTGGCGGTGCGGCAGCTATCCATCGCAGTGTTTCCTCCACCTACAACAACCACCTTCTTCCCCAGGTTGATAGGGGTATCGGTATGAGGGTTGGCTGCATCCATCAGGTTCACACGGGTAAGATACTCGTTGGATGACATGATGTTCAAGGCGTTCTCACCAGGGATATTCATGAAGTTAGGAAGTCCTGCTCCCGAACCAACGAAGAATCCCTTGAATCCCTGCTCTTCCAAATTCTTCACGGAGATAGTCTTGCCCACGATGCAGTCGGTAATGAACTTCACGCCCATCTTCTGGAGATTCTCTATCTCTACATCCACGATGGCATTTGGCAATCGGAACTCTGGAATACCATATTTCAATACACCGCCAATCTCGTGCAGAGCCTCGAACACGGTGACGTCGAATCCCTTCTTCGCCATATCGCCAGCAAAGCTCAAGCCGGAAGGACCTGAACCCACTACCGCCACCTTGATGCCGTTTGCCTCATCGCACTCAGGCACAGAGATGTTGCCACTCTGACGCTCGTAGTCGGCAGCAAAGCGCTCCAGATAACCGATGGCTACGGCTGGCTCGTTCATCTTGAGATGTACGCACTTGCTCTCGCACTGTTTCTCCTGAGGACAAACACGACCACAAACGGCTGGGAGGGCAGAGGTGTTCTTCAGAACCTTGGCTGCGGCAAGGAACTGCCCACGCTCGATGTTCTTGATGAAGGATGGGATGTTGATGCTCACTGGGCAGCCCTCCATACAGGTAGGCTTCGGACAGTCGAGACAGCGCTTTGCCTCTGTCAAAGCCATCTCCTTGGTCAAACCGATGTTCACTTCCTCGGTGCGGGTAGTTGCACGATATACTGGGTCCAGCTCTGGCATCTTGACGCGCTCGATAGCGGTGCGTTCCTTTGCTTTCATCGATGCACGTAACTCCTTGCGCCACTCTGCGTTACGGTCTGTCAGTTCTTCTATTGGTGCATCGGTAGGCTCCACATCCATCGTAATGTCTGTAGTCTCCTTCTTCTTCCCTGCATCCACTGTAGCCAGATGCTCCTCGAAGTGCTCCATTTCCTCGCGCTCTACATCCTTGAAGGTGCCCATACGCTTGAACATCTCATCCCAATCTACCTGGGCGCCATCAAACTCCGGACCATCGATGCAGACAAACTTGGTCTTGCCGCCGATGGTGAGACGGCAGGCACCGCACATACCGGTACCATCCACCATGATGGTATTAAGCGATACATCTGTAGAAAGATTATATTTCTGGGTTAAGAGGCAGCAGAACTTCATCATGATAGGAGGACCGATGGCGAACACCTTATCTATATGTTCCTGGTTGATAAGCTTTTCGATGCCCATGGTTACTACGCCTTTTTCGCCGTAGCTTCCATCGTCGGTCATGATGATGAGTTCGTCGCTGGATGCACGCACTTCATCTTCCATGATGACGAGGTCCTTGCTTCTACCAGCAATCACGCTGAGCACACGGTTGCCTGCTTCCTTGAGTGCCTTGATGATAGGGAGCATGGGAGCTACACCTACGCCTCCACCGGCACAGATCACGGTACCGAAGTTCTCGATGTGGGTAGGGTTGCCGAGTGGTCCCACCACGTCGTGAATCTCATCGCCCTCGTTCAGGGCGCAAAGCTTGGTAGAGGAGAGTCCTACCTTCTGTACCACCAGCGTGATGGTGCCTTTCTCGATGTCGGCATCGGCGATGGTCAGCGGCATGCGCTCGCTGTTGTTATCTACACGGATGATGACGAAGTTGCCCGCCTTGCGGCTCTTGGCGATGAGTGGAGCTTCCACATCGAAACGGAATACCTTTTCTGAGTATTGTATTTTCTTGATAATCTTGTTCATGGGCTATTAACTTTTTATGTTGAATACTATCTGTGATTCTATTTCTTAATTAGTTGTCTTGATGTTTGCTCATGGTATATAAAATGCAAAAGGATAACTGCGGCCGCCTTTATGGGGTAGTCGAAGTTATCCTCGTACAATATGTTTTATTTTTATTTTATCGAATGAATCGATGTTTTATCGAATGAATCGAATGAATCGAAGTTCTTGTCATCGAGCATCTCGAATCCGCAGTAAGGAACCAATACCTTAGGTACGCGGATACCCTCTGGAGTCTGGTTGTTCTCCAGGATGGTTGCTACGATACGTGGCAAAGCGAGAGCTGAACCGTTCAAGGTGTGGCAAAGCTCAATCTTCTTGTCCTCTGCATGGCGATAGCGGCAGTGGAGGCGGTTAGCCTGGTAGCTCTCGAAGTTAGATACTGATGAAACCTCCAACCAGCGACCCTGTGCTGCACTCCATGTCTCGAAGTCGTAGCAGATAGAAGAGGTGAAGCTCATATCACCACCGCAGAGACGGAGGATGTGGTATGGCAACTCCAGCTTCTTCAAGAGACCCTCTACGTGGTCGAGCATCTCGTTCAGGCTCTCATATGAGTGACCTGGCTTATCGATGCGTACAATCTCTACCTTGTCGAACTGGTGCAGGCGGTTCAAGCCACGAACGTCCTTACCATAGCTACCAGCCTCACGACGGAAGCAGGCAGAGTAAGCGCAGCGCTTGATAGGGAGATCCTTCTCATCGAGGATAACATCGCGGAAGATGTTGGTTACAGGAACCTCGGCTGTAGGGATGAGGAAGAGGTTGTCGAGATTAGCGTGATACATCTGACCCTCCTTGTCTGGCAACTGACCTGTGCCACGACCAGAATCCTCGTTAACTACGTAAGGAGGCTGAATCTCCAGGTATCCGCTCTTGCGGGCCTCATCGAGGAAGAATGCCTCAAGAGCACGCTGGAAGCGGGCCATCTTGCCGATATATACAGGGAAACCAGCGCCTGTGATCTTCACACCGAGGTCGAAGTCAACGAGGTTGTACTTCTTCAAAAGATCCCAGTGGCAGAGAGCGTCTGGACCGAGGTTAGGCTTTTCGCCGCCTTCCTTTACAACTACATTGTCAGCCGCATCCTTACCTTCAGGAACCTGCTCGCAAGGAATGTTAGGGATTTCGAGCAACTGGTTGGTCATATCATTCTGAGCCTTCTCCATGATCTCTTCCAGAGCCTTGGCATCAGCCTTGAGCATAGCTACCTGAGCCTTAGCGCTCTCAGCTTCCTCTTTCTTGCCTTCCTTCATCAGGGCACCAATCTGCTTGGCAAACTGATTAGCCTGCTGCTTGTTGTTATCCAACTTCTGCTGAGCTTCGCGACGAATCTTGTCGTACTCCAAAACTTTCTCTACTGCCTCACGAGCATTTGGAAAATGCTTCTTTTCGAGACCTTTAACTACACGTTCAGTTTCTTCACTGATGAGTTTAAGTGTAAGCATAAAATTTCTTTTTTATATTAATTTTCCTATTTGAAGGCAAAATTACAAAAAATATTTGTGATAGCGCAAAAAAATGCCAACTTTTTTGCAGAGAAGGGTAGAATTAAAGTTTTTTCGTGGTTTTTATGGGGGTTAAACGAAGAAAGCCTGCTCTAGGTATGAGCAGGCTTCTATGTTGTTTGTTTGGAATAGTTTTTTCTAAAACTTTAAAATTTAAGCGTCAGCTTTCTTAGTCTTCTCAGCGTAAACCTCTGGAGAGAGAACTGAAACTGTACTCTTGTCCTTGCGGCCCTTGTGGAAGTAAACGATACCGTCTGCCAAAGCATACAATGTATCATCCTTACCCTGAGCTACGTTCTCACCTGGGAAGTGCTTGTTACCACGCTGGCGAACGATGATGTTACCTGCGATGATGCTCTGACCACCCCAGATCTTAACGCCTAATCTTTGTGAAGCTGATTCACGGCCGTTCTTAGAACTACCAACACCTTTCTTATGTGCCATTTTCTAATTCCTCCTAATTTTAAGCGATTACAGATTTGATTGATACCTCAGTGAACTGTGCACGGTGACCGTTCTTCTTGCGATAGTCCTTGCGGCGCTTCATCTTGAAGACGATAACCTTGTCACCCTTTACGAGTGGGTTCACTACTTCTACTACTACTTTTGCACCCTCTACAGCTGGTGCACCGACAGTGATTGCGCCGTCCTTGTCAACGAGCAAAACCTTGTCGAACTCAACAGTCTGACCTGCCTCAACATCCTTGATGTGATGTACGAAGAGCTTCTTGCCCTCCTCAGCCTTGAACTGCTGACCGTTAATTTCTACGATTGCGTACATTTAATTATTTATATAAACGGGTTTTTCCGCGAGGCGTCCTGCATCGTGCCGGATCTTTACCGAGCCCCAACGAACTTAACTTTTTCTGTAATATTTGCCCAATCCATGAGCATTCGGGGTGCAAAATTACTTATTTTCTATGAAATAAGAGAATAAAGAGATGAAAAACCTTCTTCTTTTAGGAAGAATTAACAAAGAAGTGTGGTTATTAACAAAAAGTGGGTACAAGACGTAGGGTCGTTAACAAAAAAGTGGGTATAAACAAAAAAAGCGATGACCTTCACAGGCTACCGCTCCAAATCTTCAATAGGTATTAGTTTTCCTTAAGGTGAAAAGATTGTTTTCAGGATAACTGCTGCAAAGGTAAGGCTTTTTTTTGATATCTCCAAATCTTTTTGAAACTTTTTTTGTCTCATATCAAATGTGTAGGCGCACAATTCTATTATTTAACTAGTGTTAACGGAAATTGATGCGTAAACGATTGCTTGTTGCTGTCTTTTGTGCTTTTTTAGCAGGTTCTTCATATCAAATAGGATAACTGATATTTTTTCTTTTGTTAGATTGGGTATAGATTCTTTATATACGAAAAAAGGGCAGAAACTTTCACAAGCTTCTGCCCCTCCCTAAACATATTCATAATCAATCTTTTGCTATTACTAGCATAATTTCCGATATTTAATAACTCTTATTTAAGAGGTTATTTCTGATTCTTGATTTTCTCTACGTAAGCATCGATTACAGCTACGGCTGTGATGTTTACGATATCCTGTACACTGCTCTCTGAGTCAGTGAAGTGGATAGGCTTGTTCAATCCCATCTGGATAGGACCAATGATCTCTGCCTCTGGGTTCAATCCCTGGAGAAGCTTGTATGCACCATTTGCACTGCTCAGGTTAGGGAATATCAAAGTATTCACATCCTTGCCCTTGAGACGTGAGAATGGATACTTCTCGTCGCGGAGATCCTTGTTGAGTGCATAGTTTACCTGCATCTCGCCATCGATAGCGAGGTCTGGGAATTCCTTCTGCATCTCTGCTACTGCCTTCTTTACCTTTACTGGAGAACCGATGGCATCGGTACCGAAGTTAGAGTAGCTCAACATAGCCATTACTGGCTCCTCGTTGAAGAACTTCACGGTTCCGGCAGACAACTTGGCGATGTCGGTGAGGACATCCTCGTCTGGGTGACGGTTGATCAGTGTATCAGCGATGTAATATACGCCCTTCTGAGTGTTGAGGATGTGCATGGTTCCGAATGTCTTGTACTCATCACGGATACCGATGACGTCCTTGGCTACCTTGATGGTGTTGCTGTACTTGGTGTAGAGACCAGTGATGAATGCATCAGCATCACCTTGCTCAACCATTGACATACCGAAGTAGTTGCGCTCGTACATCTTATCGTAAGCCTCTTCGAAGCTGTAACCCTCGCGGGCACGCTTCTCTGCCAGGTGCTTGGCAAACTTGGCACGGCGACCCTGTTCGTTGTCAGCACGCATATCTACAATCTCGATGTTTGAGAGGTCGAGCTTCAATCGGCTTGCCACACGGTTCAGACGGTCAGGGTTGCCCAACAGAATAGGCTCACAGATACCCTCGTTCTTTGCCTGGACAGCAGCCTTCAGCATGGTTGGGTTACCGCCCTCTGCGAATACTACGCGCTGTGGGTGGAGGCGGGCTGTATCGTGGAGCTTGCGGGTGAGCTTGGTCTCCTGACCGAGCAACTGGCGCAATTCCTGCTTGTACTTCTCCCAGTCTTTGATAGGGGTGCGAGCTACGCCGCTTTCCATTGCTGCCTTGGCTACTGCTGCAGATACCTCTGTGATCAAGCGTGGGTCAACTGGCTTTGGAATGAAGTACTTAGGACCGAATGTAAGGTCGTTTACGTGATATACGTCGTTCACTACGTCTGGCACAGGCTGCTTAGCCAGGTCGGCGATGGCGTGAACGGCAGCCATCTTCATCTCCTCGTTGATGGCACGGGCGTGAACGTCGAGTGCACCACGGAAGATATATGGGAAACCGATAACATTGTTAATCTGGTTTGGATAGTCGGAACGGCCTGTTGACATCAATACGTCTGGACGGCTGTCCATAGCATCCTCGTAACTGATCTCTGGAACAGGGTTGGCGAGTGCGAATACGATAGGGCTGTCAGCCATAGAGCGGATCATATCCTTAGAGAGTACGTTACCCTTGCTGAGTCCTACAAATACATCGGCACCCTTCACAGCCTCTTCGAGTGTGTGAACATCACGGCGGTCGGTAGCGAACAACTTCTTCTGCTCTGTCAAGTTCTCACGGTCGCTTGTAATTACACCCTTAGAGTCGAGCATGACGATATTCTTCACCTGTGCACCGAGGGCAACGTAGAGCTTGGTACAGCTGATGGCTGCAGCTCCGGCACCGTTAACCACGATCTTCACGTCGGCAATGTTCTTGCCGGCTACTTCGAGGGCGTTCTTCAAACCTGCAGCTGAGATGATGGCAGTACCATGCTGGTCATCGTGCATCACAGGGATGTCAAGGGTCTTCTTCAGGCGCTCTTCGATGTAGAAGCACTGAGGCGCCTTGATATCCTCCAGGTTGATACCTCCGAAGGTAGGTGCGATCTTCTCAACGGTCTCGCAGAATTTCTCTGGATCTTTCTCATCGATTTCGATATCGAAAACATCCACTCCACCATAAATCTTGAACAGCAATCCTTTACCTTCCATTACTGGCTTACCGCTCATCGCGCCGATGTCGCCGAGTCCGAGCACAGCAGTACCGTTACTGATCACAGCTACCAGGTTACCCTTGTCTGTGTATTTGTAAACTTCGTCTGGGTTTTGCTGAATCTCCAAGCATGGGAAAGCTACGCCTGGTGAATACGCCAAACTCAAGTCCGTTTGTGTGTGATAAGGTTTTGTTGGTTTAACCTCAATCTTACCAGGACGGCCTGCTTCGTGGTATTCGAGAGCCGCCTCTTTTGTGATTTTTACCATAACAATGTATTGGTTTAATGATTCTATTTCTTTCTATTTTTCGCAAAAAATGCGTTTTATCTTAAAGATTGTGCAAAGGTAATAAAAAACTTATTAAAAAAAGATGGATTTTTATTTTTTTTTGTATCTTTGCACAAAAATTATTTAAAGGATGCGGTTTTGCTATATGGAGTTGGCAGAATCGGATATGCAACAAACCATTAAAATAAGAGATATGGCAGAAATTAATCAATATAGAAAGGAATTGCGCGATAAGATCATAGCTTATGCCATGAGAGAGTTTCACCAGCGCGGCGTGAAGGCGGTGAAGATGGATGAGATTTCTCGTGGACTTCGTGTGTCGAAGCGTACGGTGTATGAGATCTTCGGCGACAAGGAGGAACTGCTGCTTGCAGGAATGAAGATAGAGCGGGCAGAATACAAGGCCCGCGTTGAAGAGTATGCTCTTGCGCATGCGCGTAATGTAATGGATGTGATTGGCTATATCTATCGCCTTCAGATGGAGCGTAACCAGCAGGTGGGTGTAGTTTTCTATGAGGAGATTCATAGAATGCCCCGCATCCTGAAGTTCCTGAAAGAGGAGCATGATAAGGAGTATGATGATAGCATGCGCTTCTTCCAGGCTGGTGTAGATGAGGGATACTTCCGCAAGGATGTAAATTTCGAGGTGGTTTATGAGTCTTCGAGAATCTGTATGTCAGAGATGATGCATCAGCAGCTCTATAAGAGATTTACGATGCAGGAGCTCTTCGATAATTTCACTCTCATTATGATTCGTGGTTTCTGTACCGATCGCGGTCTCGAATTGCTGGATAAGGCAATCGGACAGCTTTAAAGCTTGTATATCCATTTCATCAGTCTGTTGATGATGCCGATGTTGCATCTGAACCAGCGGTATTTTGCCACGGGCTTGCCTCCGAAGCTGCGAATGAATTCTCTATACGGATTTCGCTTCCAAGGTAAGCCTACATCCATAAAGTGCAGGTGCTTGAAGCCCCTTTGGTGGGCGTATTGGATGGCGTGCCAGACGGTCAGGGCATCGGGATGCAGATATCGGTAGCTTTTCCTGAGCGATGCCAGGTGCCACAGATAGGCATCGTTGTCGCAGAAGGCCAGGGTGCATCCGCCCAGTATCTTGTTTTCGTAAGATGCTTTCTTGATACCCAGGCGTTTCTTGTCGTAGGTTGTCACAAAGACCTTTGCTTCGCTGCTTTTGCTTATTTGCTCAAAGTATTCTCTTGGTGGCACATAGCGGCGAGGTTTCATCTTGTAGAAGTTTCTATAGAGTTGATAGAATTTTCCCACTTCGTTTTCGTCAGAAGTGCTATGGCATTTCAATCCTTTTCTTTCTGCTGCTTCAATTTGCATTTTAGCCTTGTCGGTGAGACGCTCTTCCGGTGTCTTGCTGTGTAGTGAATTGTATATTTCCTGCCAAGCCACAGGGAAGTAACCCGTGCGACGGAAATGTCGGTAGCCGAACATCTTTTTCTGTATCTCTGAAAATTCGATGTAGAGGGTATGTCGGCGGGCGAGTTCGCGGGTCATCGCATGCAGAAGAGTAGGGAAGGTGGCTTCGGCGGTTTCTTCATCCAGATAGGCTCCTTCTCCGTGCACGTGGGCATGTATATATATAAAAGGTGGAATAAGAATATGGCGGCGGTGTATCATGGCTAGCATTTGTCCGACTACTCTTCCTTCCTGGGTAGCTACAGCCATAATGGGGGTGTCGCTTGGTACTTTTTCACCTATCTGGAAGAGTTCCAAGCTATGGAAGAAGTTGCCCTCCAACAGATGGGGCAGCTCCTCGTTTTCCGAATATATTCTTACTTCTATTCTTTTCACATTGCAAAAATAATAAATTAATTATAAAAAAACAAGTTTTCTTCCATTGTGTGGCTCTTTTTTAGTATTTTTGCACATTATCAAGGATTGTTTAGGTAAAAATGGCCTGATGGCTTGTGTAAAGCGGCTTGATGGCTTTAGGTAAAAATAAGATTGAAAAAGAAAAAGATATGAAGGTGATATTGATTGGTGCAGGCAATCTTGCCACTCATTTGGGGAAGGCGATATTTGCCGCAGGTCATGATGTGGTGCAGGTGTTCAGCCGCACGATGCCATCGGCTACGGCTCTGGCTTCCGAGGTGGGCGCACAGCCTGTTACGGAGATATCAGATGTTCGTGCAGATGCGGATATGTACGTCGTTTCGGTGAAGGATAGTGCTATTGTAGAGTTGATTCCTGTTCTCTGCAAAGGCAAGGAGACCAAGGTCTTTCTGCATACGGCAGGCTCTATCCCGATGGATGTTTTCCAGGGAATGGCTTTACATTATGGTGTGCTTTATCCGATGCAGACTTTCTCCAAGCAGCGTGAGGTGGATTTCTCTCAGATACCTTGTTTTATTGAGGCAAATGATGAATACGCTTTGCAGCAGATCGGTGATGTGGCGCATCAGGTGAGCAGCAGGGTGTATCATCTTGCGAGCGAAGACCGTAAGTACCTGCATCTCTCTGCCGTCTTTGCCTGCAATTTCGTGAATCATTGCTATGCCTTGAGCCAGGAAATCCTGGAGAAGCACGGAATACCATTTGATGTGATGCTTCCGTTGATAGACGAGACGGCTGCGAAGGTGCACGAGCTGGATCCGAAAGAAGCACAGACGGGTCCGGCTGTAAGGTATGATGAGAATGTGCTTCGGGCGCAGGGAGCTCTGCTCAAGTCGAATCCGCAGATGAAGGATATCTATGACAGAATGAGCATGAGTATTCATAAGCTGAGTGTCAAGGAATAGAGTTCAAGTGTCTGATTACTAAATAGAAAAAGTTTTCAAGTATGATTAATTACGATTTGAAGAAGATAAAGGCAATTGTATTTGATGTGGATGGCGTGCTTTCCCGCCAGACCATTACGCTTGCCAGTACGGGTGAACCTCTTCGCACCGTGAACATCAAGGATGGCTATGCAATTCAGTTGGCTCAGAAGGTGGGGGTGCGCATCGTCATCCTTACGGGCGGAACTACCGAAGCTATCCGCAAGCGATATGAGGGATTGGGCGTGCAGGATATCTATATGGGATGTGCTGTGAAAATCAACACCTATGATGCTTTTCTGGAGAAGTATCAGCTTTCTGATGAGGAAATCATCTATGTGGGTGATGATATCCCGGATTACGAGGTAATGCGTCGTTGTGGCTGCCCGTGCTGCCCAGCCGATGCCTGCTCTGATATCAAGGAGATTTCCTGCTATGTCTCTTCAGCCAATGGTGGCGAAGGAGTGGGCAGGGATATTGTAGAGCAGGTGCTTCGTGCCAAGGGGCATTGGCTTTCCAATGCCAAGGCGTTTGGATGGTAAATGAATTAGTAATTTGAACTTTCGCAAGTTCAGTATGGTAAAAAACAGATGAAGTATAAGATTATTTTGGCGAGCAATTCGCCACGCCGCAGAGAGTTGTTGGCAGGATTGGATGTTAATTTCGAGGTGAAGGTATTGCGTGGTATTGATGAAAGCTATCCTGAAGATTTGGATGCATACGATGTGGCTGAGTATATTGCCCAGAAGAAAGCGGATGCTTATCGCTCTTTATTGAATGGAGATGAGGCTTCTGAAGAGGCTTCTGAAGATTCTTCTTCAGACAAATCTTCAGGCAAATCCTCCTCCGATGATTTGCTCATTCTTACAGCGGATACCGTAGTGATTGCTCCTGCTGCCGATGAACAGAACGATCAGGAGGGTAAGGGAATCATTCTCGGAAAGCCGCAGAATGCCGATGATGCGGTTCGTATGCTCAAGATGTTGAGCGGCAAGACTCACCATGTGGTTACGGGCGTATGTCTTACTACGAAGAAAGAACAGCGCAAGTTCTCGGTATGTACGGAAGTAAGTTTCAAGGAATTTGAAGAATGGGAGATTAATTATTATATCACCCATTACAAACCATTCGACAAGGCGGGTGCCTATGGCATCCAGGAATGGATAGGTTACATCGGATGTACCGGACTCAAGGGCAGTTACTACAACGTGATGGGTTTGCCAGTGCAGCGCATCTATGCTGAAATGCTCAAATTAGCAGAGTAATTGGTCGGGGCTTTTGTGGCAATTTGCATCAATAATCCCTAAACAGCCATCAGATTGGTGAAGAAACTGCAGGAAAATCATCAAAAATAGGGCAATTTAGTTTTTTTAAATTTAAATATGCCCTTATGTCCGGAATTATGAGTATCTTTGTGCGTTTTATGTAACTAACAAGGATTATGACTGAGAAAAATAAGGCCAAGGTTCGTGAAATCTTGGACACATATTTGGAGTGCAATCATCACCGCAAGACCCCGGAAAGATATGCAGTTCTGGATGCGGTTTATAGCATTGATGGGCACTTCACTCTTGAAGAGCTGGATGCTGAGCTCACGAAGAGAAACTTCCGGGTGAGCAGAGCTACGCTCTATAATACAATGCATCTCTTCATCGAGTTGAGGCTCGTGATGAGACACAGTCTGGTGGATGGTACTAAATACGAGGCGTGCTATTACAATGATAGCCATATCCATCAGGTGTGTAGCGTGTGTGGGCAGGTAACGGAGATCAATGTGCCGGCTGTTACGGCAGCAGTGAATGACCTCAAGCTGCAGCGTTTCCGAAAGGATACTTTCGCCCTCTATATCTACGGCGTATGCAGTACATGCCAGGCAAAGCTTACACGCAAGAAAAACGATAAGTAATAAAAATAACTATATTTTATAGAAATGAACACAGGTAAAGTAGATGTCCTGCTCGGTTTGCAGTGGGGCGATGAAGGAAAAGGTAAGGTGGTTGATGTTTTGACCCCTAAGTATGATGTCATTGCTCGTTTCCAGGGTGGTCCTAATGCGGGTCATACTCTCGAGTTCGAAGGCGAGAAGTATGTTCTTCGTTCTATCCCTTCTGGTATCTTCCAGGGTGGCAAGGTAAACATCATCGGTAACGGCGTAGTCTTGGCTCCAGACCTCTTTATGGGCGAGGCTAAGGATTTGGAGAAGAGTGGCCATGACCTCAAGAGCCGTCTCTACATTTCTAAGAAGGCGCATCTCATCATGCCTACTCACCGTGTGCTCGATGCAGCCATTGAGGCTTCTAAGGGCAAGAACAAGGTAGGTACCACTGGTAAGGGTATTGGCCCTACTTATACTGATAAGGTAAGTCGTACTGGTCTTCGCGTAGGTGATATCCTCGAAAACTTCGAGGAGAAGTATGCTGCTCACAAGGCTGCTCATCTCAAGACTATCGCTAGCCTCGGATACACTGATTTCGATATCACTGAGGTAGAGAAGACCTGGATGGAGGGCATTGAATACTTGAAGCAGTTTAAGCTCATCGACAGCGAGGTGGAGATCAACAAGGTGCTCCGCTCTGGCAAGGACATCCTCTGCGAGGGTGCTCAGGGTACTATGCTCGATGTTGACTTCGGTTCTTATCCATTCGTAACTTCTTCTAATACCATCTGTGCGGGTGCTTGCATCGGTCTGGGTATCGGTCCTAACCGCATCGGCAATGTCTATGGTATCATGAAGGCTTACTGTACTCGCGTAGGTGCAGGTCCATTCCCAACAGAGCTCTTCGATGAGACTGGTGCCAAGATTCGTGACCTCGGTCATGAGTATGGTGCGGTTACTGGCCGTGAGCGTCGTTGTGGCTGGTGCGACCTCGTACAGCTCAAGTATTCTGTTATGGTAAACGGTGTAACCGAGCTTATCATGATGAAGAGCGATGTACTCGATGGTTTCGATACCATCAAGGCTTGCGTGGCTTACAAGTTGCCTGATGGCACTGTTACTACAGATTTCCCTTACGAGATTGATAACGTTGAGCCTGTTTACAAGGAGTTCAAGGGATGGAAGACTGATATGACTCAGTTTACTTCTGAGGATCAGTTTCCACAGGAATTCAAGGACTACATTGCATTCGTAGAGGAGTTCCTTGAGACCAAGATTGGTATCATCTCTATCGGTCCAGACCGCGCTCAGACTATTGTTCGTAAATAATTTGATAGTGTTTAATGTTTGGTGTATGATGTTTGCTTAAGGGTGAGCATCGCACTAGGCATTAAACATTTAACATTTAATATTTAACATAAATAAATGGCTCAGAAACCAAGTATTCCAAAGGGTACCCGCGATTTCGGTCCTATTGAGATGGCAAAGCGTAATTACATCTTCAATACCATCAAGGATGTGTATGCCCTTTACGGATTCCAGCAGATTGAGACTCCTGCCATGGAGACCCTTCAGACCTTGATGGGTAAGTATGGCGAGGAGGGCGACAAGCTGCTCTTTAAGATTTTGAATTCAGGTGACTATATGAATAAGGTGAGCGATGAGGATATTCATTCGCTCGGATCGCTTAAGTTGGCAGCAAAGCTCTGCGAGAAGGGTCTTCGCTACGATCTTACCGTGCCTTTCGCACGCTACGTGGTGCAGCATCGTGATGAGTTGCAGATGCCTTTCAAGCGCTATCAGATTCAGCCAGTATGGCGTGCCGACCGTCCACAGAAGGGTCGCTATCGCGAGTTCTATCAGTGCGATGCCGACGTGGTTGGTTCTGATTCTCTTCTCAACGAGGTTGAGTTGATGCAGATTGTAGATACAGTCTTTACCAAGTTTGGTGTGCGTGTCTGCATCAAGATCAATAACCGTAAAATCCTTACTGGTATTGCTGAGGTAATTGGCGAGGCTGAGAAGATTGTGGATATCACCGTGGCTATCGATAAGCTCGACAAGATTGGTCTTGACAATGTAAACGAGGAACTTCGCAATGATGGCATTTCTGAAGAGGCTATCGAGAAGTTGCAACCAATCATCTCATTGTCAGGTTCTAACGATGAGAAACTTGAAGTGATTTCCAAGGTTCTCGAAGGCTCTGAAATCGGATTGAAGGGTGTAGAGGAAACTAAGTTTATCCTTGATACCTTGAAGTCTGTTGGTCTGAACAATGAGATTGAGCTCGACCTTACTTTGGCTCGTGGCTTGAACTATTATACTGGCGCCATCTTCGAGGTGAAGGCGCTTGATACTCCTATGGGCAGTATCACTGGTGGTGGTCGTTACGACAACCTTACCGGTATCTTTGGTTTGCCGGGATTGAGTGGAGTAGGTATCAGTTTTGGTGCCGACCGCATCTACGATGTGCTCAATGCCCTCGATCTCTATCCAAAGGAGGCGGTCAATTCTACTCAGGTGCTCTTCATCAATTTCGGTGAGAAAGAGACAGCCTATTGTCTTCCTATCGTGACTGCCGCTCGTGCAGCTGGTATCCGCACTGAGATCTTCCCAGACAAGGCGAAGATGAAGAAGCAGATGAGCTATGCCAACGCGAAGCAGATTCCATTCGTAGTTCTCGCTGGTGAGAATGAGATGGCAGCTGGCAAGGTTACATTGAAGAATATGGAGAGTGGTGAGCAGACTTTGGTTTCTGCAGAGGAGCTCATCGCTGTCGTTAAGAAATAATAAAGGCTATATAATTTTGGTATAAGGTTTTTCTACCGTATATATTTACCATTCGTCCGTTCTCTTATGTGTGAATTTGTGAAAACTCTGCATAGGAGGCGGATTTTTTTTAGCTTTAGGGCTAGAAGCGAATCCTTCTTATGTTGCCGGCAAGCAGATCAAGTATGTGCTGCAGTTTGGTGCCAGTATAGAGAAGTAGCTGCAAGTGATAGGAGAGTCAGCTGCAAGTGATAGGAGAGTCAGCTGTAAGTGATAGGAGAGGCAGCTGCAAGTGATAGGAGAGTCAGCTGTAAGTGATAGGAGAGTCAGCTGTAAGTGATAGGAGAG
>ERZ1023877.17-NODE-17-length-61865-cov-95.799320_pt1 | contig 61865 bp, 55 predicted proteins | sample MGYA00380392_ERZ1023877 | MGnify/ENA primary metagenome ERZ1023877 (study PRJEB33179, sample SAMN07449003) | human gut metagenome | biome: Human-gut; feature: Human associated habitat; material: Faeces | host: Homo sapiens | place: India: Bhopal | collected...
CAAAGGTACGAATAAATGAGAAGTCTACAATGGTATAAACGCGGAGCCGCTTACTATTGAAGTTGAAGAGTGGGTGAAGAGTGGTGAAGAGTGGCGCAAGCTCTTCACCCGCACAAATTCCTTAGATACAAACACTTATGCTATTTTTGTGAAGAGTGAAGAGTGTTTTTGAAAGAGGCTTACTATTATCCTGCTTTTGAGTGCCATATATGATGATTGCCTGCGTCATATATGATGAACGCTTACGTCATATATGATACTTGCCTGCGTCATATATGATACTTGCCTGCGTCATATATGATACCTGTCTGCGTCATATATGATGCAGGCTCATGCCATATTGGGTGTAGGCTGATGCCCAATATGCCTCCTGCAAGCACCCTATATGCCGATATCAGAAAACATCTTTCCTGGCGTTGCTACACTCTCGGGGAGTGGGTGATTTTTATGCTACCATCTTGGCGAGAAACAGCTACCATCTCGGCGAATGGGGGTTGCTGAAGCTACACTCTCAGCGAGAGGTTGAATGCTAAGTATTTGATAATTAGATAGATAGATTCCTGCTCCTTATTTCATTTCATCCGAGTTGAGTATGGTAATGGTCTTGCCCTCAATCCTGATGGCACCCTTCTCCTCGAATTCGGAGAGGCAGCGGAGGAGCGAGAACTTCTGGATACCGAAGATATCCGCCATTTCCTGTCGGCTGACATCCAGATGGATGGTTCTACTCTGCTGTTCGATGGCCATCTTGATGAGGTATTGCGCCACCTTCTCCTTGACGGAGAAAAGGGAGAGCATGCGCATTTTCTGCGAAAGGAAGATATCTATCCTTGACAGGTGCTGGATGAAGTTCCAGCGTATGCGTTCGTCGGTATCTATCAGCAGTTTCAGTTCCGAAGGCCTCATGCGCAGGAGGGTAGTCTTCCTGCTTGTCTCCACGCTTACGGGCATCTCGTTATTATGTGCGAATATATAGGCAGGGGCAATCAGCATCGATTCTCCCAGCCTATCTATCTGGGCCTGCTTGCCCGACAATCCCGACATGCGGGCTATCATCTCCCCCTCGACAATGATGTCGGCATATCTGCAGGGCATTCCTGCCAGCACATAGGTTTCCCTGGCAGCAAGCTCCACCATCCGGTAGCTTACCATCGACAGTGCCTCTCTGATTTCCTCTGGAGTAAACCCCTCAAACACCGTGCATTTCTGCAAGGTAACGAATATTGATTCTTTCATACATTTAAGTTTTATATTCAATAACGCATTTTCCCCCGATTTATTGTTTGCTTCCTTTAGAATCTTGAAGGCAGAATCTCCGCACGCCCTATAAGAGTAGAATCTTACTAGCTAAAGCTCTGGTAATAAGCAAGAAAAATACGAAAAAACTTTGGTGTCTTAAAATAAAGTCGTAACTTTGCAGCTGAAAATTAATAGATGGAGGAAGAATATGGCAAATTATATCAGATTTGACTGGGCGATGAAGCGCCTGCTTCGCAACAAGGCAAACTATGCCGTGCTGGAAGGCTTTATGTGTTCGCTGCTGAACGAGAAATTCAAGATCAACCGATTCCTGGATAGTGAGAGCAACCAGCAGACCGAGAATGATAAATTCAACAGAGTGGATATCCTGGCAGAGGATGAGAAGGGAGAATTCATCATCTTCGAGATACAGAATACCCGGGAACATACCTATTTCCACCGTATGCTCTATGGAGTTTCCAAGGTAATCACAGATAATATCAGTCTGGGCGATGATTACGACAAGGTGCGCAAGGTATATTCCATCAATATCGTGTATTTCACATTGGGACAGGCCAAGGATTATGTATATCATGGCAAGACGATGTTCCAAGGACTGCATCAGCCGAATGATATCCTGAAACTCTCCAACCGACAGAGTGAACTCTTCTTCGGTGATGAAATCCCTCAGGGGCGCAAGACTAATCGCGAAGCCGGAGACATATTCCCGGAGTATTATCTGCTCTGCGTGAACAACTTCGATAAGCTGGCGGTGAACAATCTGGATGAATGGATCGAGTTTCTCAAGACTGGCGAGATCAGCGAGGCAGCCCAGGCCCCAGGTTTGGCAGATGCCCGCAAATGCCTGGATATAGATAAGTTGACCGTAGCAGAAAAGAATGATTATGTCCGTCACATGGAGAATCTGCGCTATCAGCGCAGCGTTATCAAGACGGGTTATGATGATGGCTGGCAGAAAGGTCTTGCCGATGGTCGAGAAGAAGGACGAGAAGAAGGTCGTGCCGAAGGACGCGAAGAAGGTCGTGCCGAAGGTCGTGCCGAAGGAGCCAAAGATGAGAAGAAGGCCACAGCCCGTCGTCTTCTTGCAATGGGCTTGTCTGCCGAGCAAGTGACAGCAGCAACCCAGTTGTCATTAGATGAAATCAAGAAATTATAGCTGCTTTTTGCAATAGATAAAGGGAGATTTCGCCAAGAAATCTCCCTTTATTGTTGTATGCTCGGCATGGACGTTGTCTAACGGCTGCAAATTCTCCCTTAACTCAGTAGCTGCTGTTCCAGCAGCTGACTGCGAGGGAAGATGATCTCATTCTCTATATAGACATGCTCGTTCAGATCTTCTGCGAAATTCTTCAGCAGACTCAGTAGCAACTTATAATCTCCGCTGGCATCAGCTGCCGGGGTGTAGTTGTTTGTGAGCTTTCTGAGGCGCTGCTGGCGCTTGGTCTCATTATCATGTTCCAGTATCATCACGTGAATAGGCATGGCTACAGAGCCGCAATGTATCGGCGCTGCAGGCTGACCCGTAAGCTGCGATTCCATCAGTTGATAGGTGAACGGAAAGAGAACCTGCTCTTCCTTCTGCAGATGGTTCTCCAGGTCAAGCATGCACTCGCTGAAGAGACTCTCTATTTCTGCCATTAACTGATTCTCACCCATCATCGAGTGGATGAGACTGAGGATTTCTGGACCCTTCTCACGGATTCCACGGTGATGAATCTTGAGGGCATAATCGATCAGCAGATCGGTTGGCCACTCCTCGAATTGATATTTTGATGCTCTCATATCCTATTGTAATATAAAATTATTAAATTCCTTTTATCCTATATATTTTTTGATGTCCTCTTCTACCGTTCCGTTTCCGGCAATGCCAAAGGTATCTACCAGAACCTTCAGTACGGCTGGTGAACAGAAGGCTGGGAGCGTAGGACCCAGATGGATGTTCTTTACGCCCAGATGCAGCAGGGCAAGAAGTACGATGACTGCCTTCTGCTCGTACCAGGCAATATTGAAGAAGATAGGAAGTTCGTTGATGTCGCTGGCTCCAAAGATCTCCTTCAGCTTCAATGCCACAACCGCCCAGGAATAGGAGTCGTTGCACTGACCAGCATCCAGCACACGAGGAATGCCGTTGATGTCGCCCAGATTGAGCTTGTTGTACTTGAACTTGGCACAGCCGCTGGTGAGTATCACTACATCCTGAGGCAGCGCCTTGGCAAACTCCTCGTAGTAGTTGCGGCTCTTCATTCTGCCATCGCAGCCACTCATCACCACAAACTTGCGGATGGCTCCGCTCTTCACAGCCTCTACTATCTTGTCTGCCAGGGCAAAGACCTGGGCATGCGCAAAACCGCCGATGATCTCGCCTGTCTCTATCTCCCTAGGTGGCTGGCAGGTCTTGGCAAGCGCAATCACCTCGGAGAAGTCCTTGTGGCCGTCGGCACCCGCCTGGATATGCTTCCAGCCAGGGAAACCGGTAGAGTTGGTGGTGAAGACGCGGTTTCTGTAGCCTGCCGATGGCGATGGCGGTACGATGCAGTTGGTGGTGAAGATTACAGGACCGTTGAAGCTCTCGAATTCCTCCTTCTGTTTCCACCACGCATTGCCGTAGTTGCCCACCAGATGCTTGTACTTCTTGAGCTGCGGATAGTAGTGGGCAGGAAGCATCTCGCCATGGGTATAGACGTCGATGCCCGTGCCTTCGGTCTGGATGAGGAGATCTTCGATATCCTTCAGGTCGTGACCGGAGATGAGGATGCCCGGATTGCTGCCTGTGCCGATGTTCACTCGGGTGAGTTCCGGATTGCCGTAAGCCTGGGTGTTGGCCTTGTCGAGGAGTGCCATCACATCCACGCCGTACTTTCCTGTTTCGAGTACCACGCCCAGCAGCGTGTTCATATCAGCATCAGGGTTGCTGATGGTGGCGAGAGCACGGCAGATGAAGCTGATGATTTCGCTGTTCTCTTCTCCCAGATGGGCTGCGTGCTCGTAGTATGCCGCCATACCCTTCAGGCCGAGCATGGTGAGTTCCTTGAGCGAGCGGATATCTGGATTCTCGTGGCGGAGCACGGATTCACGGGCACCCTCAGCCTCATAGTCTGTCTTCTCGCCACCCCAGGTTACCTCCTGATAGGCAGGGAGGTGGATATTCATGCTTGCCGCCTTTTCCAGCAGCTGTTTCTTCAGTACGATGCCCTTATCTACCTTTTGCAGGATATCCTGGTCGTTGAAGTTGGCGTTGGTAATGGTGGTGAAGAGTGCATCCGTGAGGTAATGGGTTACCTCTGGTGTCGGCTCTTCGCCTATGCTATGCTGTATGGTTCCTATGCCACGAACCACGCTGAGCAGCAGATCCTGCCACTTGGAAGTTGTTGCCTCCTTACCGCAAACACCCTTGATGGTACAGCCTGTACCCTTAGCTGTTTCCTGACACTGGAAACAGAACATCTTGTTTTCTGTCATATTGCTATAAATTAATGAGTTATTTTAATGTTTTCTTCCAGGCGGCAATCTGCCATTCCTGGTTTCCGGCTGCAAAATTACGGCTTTAAAAATAATCCTACGGTAACAATTGTGACCGTAGGATATTAAAAAAACATAAAAAGAGTGTGGGGGAATGGATTTCGTTTTCAGCAGGGCTATTATTGTAGCTGCGAAATTTTCTGCATCAAATCATTCAGGCTCATGGCTCCGTTCTGTCGCCAGACCATTTCTCCCTTTTTGAAGAGCATGAGGGTAGGGACCGACTGAATGCGGTACTGCATGGACAGTGCCTCGTTCTTATCTACATCTACTTTCAGGATTCTGATGTCATCGCTCATCTTCTCCTTCAGCTGTTCCAGGATAGGGTGCATCATCTTGCAAGGTCCGCACCAGGTAGCGAAGAAATCTACCAATGTCAGCTGTTCGCCGTTAATCATTTCATTGAATTTTTCCATCATTATTGATATTTAAAAGTTATTACTTGTTTTTATCGGTGCGAAGATAAGAAGAATCCGGCATTCCACCAAATCACTCAGTCAATGCGGCGATAGATGGAGTCTATTCATTTTAAGGTTACAACCTGATGCCGTATTTCCTGATGCCTTCTCCCATCATCTCCTCCGGAATGAATATCTTGAGGGTATCGACTAGGGTGTTCAGCATCCGCTCACGGATGTAATCCTCCCTGATATAGAGCGATATGCGCCGCTGAGACAGATAATCTCCCTCTATCTTTCTTACATTCCTCTTCTGTTCTTCACTCAGGAAAGGGAGGTGCATCTCTGGAATGATGGTGAAGCCACCATTCTCATCCACTATCCTTATCAGGGTCTCGATGCTGCCTGCCTCATAGATATGATGACCCTTGCTGCGCGCCTTGCAGAACGAAAAGGCACTGTTGCGCAGACACTGTGCCTCCTTCATAATCCACATGTTCTCATACTCCAGATTCTCAGGCTTGAAAACAGGAAGCTTGCGCCAGCAGCTCTCAGCAAGATATACATAGAACTTCTCCGTGTAGAGCGGTATCTCCAGAATGCCTTCACGGATATTGTCGGAGATGGCTATGCCGGCATCCGTCTCACCACGAAGCAGGGAATCGAGCATGAAATCAGCCTTCAGTTCCTGGATGTTGAGATCCACCGATGGATAGTTTTCCCGATAGTGTCTGATGAACTTGGGCAGAATGTAGGGGGCAATGGTTGGTCCCACGGCGAGTGACAACTTTCCGCCTATCTCTCCCTTATCTTCCATCACGATTTCCGAGATGCGTTCTATCTCCTGCAATGCCGTTTCTGCCTGACGGATAATCTTCTTGCCTGATGCAGTGGGAGATACAGACTTATTGCTTCGTTCGAAGATACGGGTATCCAGTTCTTCCTCCAGTTTCACAAGCATAGCACTGAGCGTGGGCTGCGAAACCTGGCAAGCCTCTGCCGCTCTCGCAAAATTGCGAAAGCGGTTGAGTGCCACAATATATTTCAGTTGCTGTACATTCATATAGTTATTCTATTTATATCAGCCAAGTACAGGGCTTATCTTGCCTTGAGCTTGCAGATGAGTTGAGTCATGTTGCCCATCGGACAGAAAACACACCAGGTTCTCGGACGGTAGAAGATGGTGAGAAGCACACCCACTATCAGGGAAGTGAGCATGATGCCATAGAGACCGAAGGCAAATTGAGCCTTCCAGGGTTCTATCTCTACAGGATATGCCCAGTGCCAGGGAACATCAAAGGTCCAGAGCAGATGAATGGTCTGATGGAGATTCTCTGCTCCCTTTGCCACCATCACTGTGAGGATGATCATCTGGATGAAGAAGAACATGAAGAACAGCAGGAATCCATGACGGAACCATTTGGATGATAACCATCTTGGCGCTACCTTCCTGCGCGACCATCCCAGGGTATTTCCTATCTGCAGGAAAAGCTGACCTCGTCCACAATAGTTGTTGCAATATCCCTTGCCGCCTCCGAAAACTGCCATAAACAGCGGAATCATAAAACAGATGACTCCCAGCCACGCAAACACGATGTTGAAGAATCCAAGGGTGAAATAGGTGGCGGATACCAGCCACAGATAATCACTCCACTTCTTGCTTTTTTGTCTTGCCATAAAAATGCTTTTTATCTGTTATCTCAATACCTTGTGCATGACTCCTGCCGGACAATTCCTTTCACAGATGCCGCAACCTATGCACAGATCCTCATTCACTACTGCATAACATCCCCGGTAGATGCTGATGGCATCCTTGGGACACACCTTTACGCAAACACCACATGCCACGCAGCGGTCGTGCTCGCTTTGAGCCTTGTATTTTGCCATCGTTTTCTACTGATCGGTTAGTTTATCCAACTGCTCTTCCAGAAATTCTGCCGCATCGGCTACGCAGAGCGGGCATTCTCTGAGGACCTTTCCCGTACCTACGCCCTTGAGAAGCCTGCACTGGGTAGCTCCGTTGCGCTGCTGGAATTGGGTCATAATCTGTCGCATCGCCTTGATAGCCTTTGCCTTATCCTTGGTGGCAAGACCCAATATCACACCTGCTCCTACGAGGGCACCGCAGGTTCCTTCCATATTTCCCATTCCCGCTGCAAAGGCATTGCCCACATTCTTGAGGGTATCTTCGTCGATACCTGTATAATCATAATAGGTACAAACCACTGCCTGGGTACAGTTATGAGATCCACAACGCTTCTTTTCTGCTGCAATTTCTTTTCTTGTTTCCATTTTAATCTTGTTTATTTGAAATTTGCTGCAAAGATACGGCTTTTATGATAGATAAACGAAAGATGTTGGCTATTATATCATAGATTCTATCTATGCATAAGAGTGCATGCCCGTGAGGAAATAGTTCACACCGAAGTAGGTCATGGCGATGCTCAGGAAGGCCAGGGTGATGTAGATGTGATACACCAGCGGCTTGCGGAAAATAGGCAGGCTCTGCGTATGCACTACTACGGCATATATCATAAAGGTGATGAGCGCCCACGTCTCCTTGCTATCCCAACTCCAGTAATTACCCCAGCTCACGTTAGCCCAGATGGCTCCGATGAAGATGCCGAACCCCATCGTGGTAAGGGCTGGGTAGAGGAAGAGACGGCTTAAATCCCGCAGTTCGTCGCCATGAGAGCGAAGGCAGATACCCATGATGCCACAGATGAAAGTCAAGGATAGCAGTGCATAGCTCATCATGATGATGCTGACATGGATGCTGAGTAACGGACTGTTCAATACCGGCATCATCTGTCCGATAGCAGGATCCATCTGGTTGATATGGCTTACCAGAAGGAAGAATCCTGAAATCAGGAAGCCGAATACCATGACGATGCGGATGCGCAACTGCATCAGAATACTGATAAGCATCACTAACCAGGCTACAGTCAGCATACTTTCATATCCGTTAGACATAGGTACGTTGCCGCTGATAATCCATCTCAATGCCAATCCGAAGGTTAAGGCAAGGAAGGATACGCCAAGCAGGATAGGCAAAGCGATGTTCAATACCTTGATTTCTTTCTTCTTCGTCATGCGATAGATGGTGTAGAAGAGGGCAATGAAGCCCAATGTGAGGTTTGCCATGAAGAGAATGGTGGCAAAAGGAAAGGCATTATTGATGCGTTCTGCCTTATACTGTGTAGCTGTTGGCAGCGAATTACCGCTACTAACCTCCTGATATTTCTTCATCTTGACGAAGAACTCATTTACACGGCTGATATTTCCTGCCTTTACATCACCATTCAGCAGAGAGAATACATTCCTGATATAGAGCGCATGCTGGTGCTCTACGGCTTGCGGCAACTTATCTACAGGTGAAAACCACGTGGTAGTGCCAGCCTTGATGAATGAATGATCCTTGGTAGCCTTCACATTCTTGGTGAAGGTGTAAGGAAGAACTTTCAATGAGATACCTTCTCGCAACTCCATGATGATTTGTATCTTGCCATCGATATCAGCGGCTTGCTGATGGAACTTGTCCTGCTGACCATTGTAGTATTCCTGAACATACTGTCCGATGGTATAGCCACCCATCTCACGATTGAAGAAAGTATTGAGCGAAGCATAGTCAGGCAGATTCATCGCTGTTTTCATTTCTCCGCTCTTGATCTTGATGAAAGGCTCGTTTGCCCAAGTATTTCCATAGAATACCCAACCAGAGAGTACCTGTTCTGCAGTCAATCCCTGATAGCTCCTGGCTCCATATATCTTCTTGCAGAAATCGAGGGCAAAGGTCTGTACCGGACAGATGCGGTCGTTGTAGAGAATATGAAGCTCGCCAAACTTCTCTGCAGTTTCCTTTGGCAATACAGCATTTTGGAGATTGCCTGTTGCAGATTCTGCATGCAGTGTCTGTATATTGCCCATGCTGAGGATGAGTGCTGTTATCAACGCTCCCTTCTTGAGCAAAGGACTCTTCAGTAGTTTGCGATAACCGCCCTTAGGGTCGAAGAGCATCCATACGAGGGAGATGAAGAGCAGCGCATAGCCAGTATAGGTGACTGGTATGCCGTATGGATCGGCATTGATAGCGAGCACGCTTCCCTTGCCGTCTTCATCGTAAGATGACTGATAAAGACGGTAAGACCGGTGGGAATAGATGTTGTTCATCGAAACTTCGCCTTCGCTCTTATCACCTCCGTCTATTACGGTGAATTTTGAAGAATAGTCAGCCACGGCGTTGGTTCCATCGTGCATCTTCGCTTCAAACTTCTGCAGGCAGAGCGAGAAAGGGAGTTTCTCTTCCTTCATACCCTGCTCTTCATCCTGAGCCATATAAGTATCCGTAGGCTGACCGATGCGCAGATGAATCATACCCCGTTTAGCCGATATATGTGTGAGCAATGCCCCGGCAAGGATGATGATGAAGGAGAGATGGAGTGCCAATGTAGAAGCGCACTTCACTTTTCTTTTGATGATGTAGAAAGCACCGAGGGCAGCAAGTACTGCCCAGATAAGAATGAACCACCATGCCCCATAGTAGTGGGCATGGGCATAATCCGTGCCCTGGCTTTTTTCCACGATGGTGGCGGCTGCCATGCATACGAGCACAAGAATGTAAAGAATGAATATAATCTTTTTAACCATACTTAGTTGGAATCTTGATAGAATTTCCGCTGCAAAAATACGATATTATTCGGAGACGAGCAAGAGATAATCCGTATATTTGTAGATTCTGATAAAAAAAGCTGCCAAATGCTTTTGATAGCCTGGCAGCTTTTCTTATTTTTGTTTCTTCTTGTAAAGGCTTAGATAGCATTGATGAATGCCACTACAGCATCACGCTCTTCCTTGGTTGCATTGTAGAAGTTGAGTGCTGATTTGTATGCATCGCTGCGCTTATCATAGCAGTGCCACATGATAGCCTCTACTACGTTGCGGGCACGGCAGTCGTGCAAACGGTCGCTTCGACCAGTCAGCATGCTTGACAAACCACGTCCCCAGAGTGGAGTAGTGCGGCACCATCCTGTGCGGATGTCGTTAGCCATGAACAGACGGTGCTGTACCAAGTCGGTGTATGGATAAATAGTCTGGTTTGGATACTTTGGCAACATGGTGTTAGGATCCTGACCTATGCTCTTGGCGTAAGCCTTGATAGCATTATCTACCCAATAGTTGTCAGAACCAGTCTTCCATGATGGCTTGTGGCAAGTAGCGCAACCCCACTGGGTGAAGAGCTTCTTACCTTCCTGAACCTGTGCGTTGTCGAGGTTACGGGCAGCAGGAACAGCTAGACCACGGTGCCATACCATGAAGTCATAGTAATCCTTGTTGCTCATCTCTTCCTCGCCATTGTAAGGAGCACCATTCAATAGGTATTTCTCGAAAGTAGCTGACTTGGCTGCATTGTTACAGCTCAGAATCTCGTTTACTCTCTCCTTGATACCTTCGTCAGTTCCATCTGCATAGTATGGGTGGAGTACAGAAGATTCGTCAGCACCATGTTTCTTGATATAACTGATTACTTCTGGGTCTTCGCTCTGATACTTTGCCCAGGCTGGAGTGGTATAGAGGTAATGACGATCGGAACGTGTTACGTTGGTAATGTTCCAGATGGCGTTAGCACCTGGACCATCCTGCAGGGAAGCACGGGTCATGGCATAGGTAAACTTCTTCACCATCTTGGTTCCATCTGCCAACTTGTACCAGGCAGTTGAAGCCCAATCGTTAGCAGTCTTGTCCCACATGGCAGGGTTCAACTCTACGTGTTTCGCCTCATCCTGATAAACCTTCTTCATATCATCCTGGTCGATGGCATCAAGCAAGCCTGTACCATAGATACCGATGGTTGATTCCAAACGTACTTCATAGTTGTCTGGCTTAGGATTGGTATTGAATGCAGACTGAGGGATAGTAACCTCTGGATACTGCAAAGCAAAAGTCTCGCCATCCTTAGGGAACTTCATAGCCAAACCGCTAGGCATGGCTGTAACCTCATTCCACTGAATGTTCATTTGCTTCTCGTCGACAGGAGCAGAGAATGGAGTCATTGCCTTGGTCTGTGGCATACCTGTAACCTCAGATATGTAGCTGTTTGCTGCGTAAGGCTTTCCGTCAGCGGTAGTACCTGCTGTAGGGTGATAAATTACGAGCAGATAGCCGTTGCCAAACTGGTCTGCCTGATACTGGTTCTGGAACTTACCATGACCATAGTTAGGATGGCAGTGGATACAGCTGCTGCGAACCCAAGCTGGGCCAAGACCCTTACGTGGAGCCTCTGTGATGGTGTAAAGGTGCTCGAAGAAATCCTCACCTTTGTTGAAACTGTTTGACAATCCCTGGTTGGTGGTAGCTGGTGTTTCTGCCGAATAACTCATACCTTCGTCAGTTCCAAGTTCGCCACCTGGATACCATTCTGATGCCTCAAAAACATCGTTAGCCTTACCAAACTGAGAGTCACCATTTAACTTGTCATTGTTTACCACATTGTTATCATCGGAGCATGATGCCAAAGGCAAAACAAGCAAGCCGAGCAATAACATTTTGCTAATTCTTTGATAAATCATAATGTTATTCTGTTTTATAATGTTTTATTTTCTCGTTTAGCGCAGAATAGCATCTCACCAAAAAGAGTATGGTGAGATGCTTCCTGTATGTTAGTTTACCACAAGATTACTCTGGGTTTACTTCATCAAATTTCTTACCCCAAACAGTACTTACGTACTTAACGAATGGGTAAGGCATACCGCCGATTTTGCTGATAGCGTTAGCGATGGCAGTCTCAACACGCTGACCTTCTGCAGATGCATTATCCTTGAAGAACTGATGGAAGCTATACTTAGCATTAGAGCTTGTACCATTAGTGCCACCATACCACAAGTTCTCGATAGAACGGATGTTGTTCTGGAAGTCGGTGATAGAGTTGTAGCTATATGGAGACTCTACGTAGCTGATATCACCTGCCTGGAATGGGTTGGCAATCTTGGCTGTACCTACCTCGTTAGAGATACCCCAGGCTGAACCTTCCTCCAAAGAGAGAAGCTGCTGGATGGCTGCCTTCAGTGTTGCAAACTTACTGATAGAAGTGTTGCCTGCATTCTTCAGATTGGCTGCATAAGACTGGTTTTTGTCTGTCAGGTACTCAAGACCTGCTGCCTTTACTGCTGCGAGGCGAGATGCGTTAGGAGTCTCAGACCATGCTACCTCCAGCTCATATACGTGGTTTACCAAGTCCTCGATAACAGCCTCGGCATACTTCAATTCCTCAGAACCCTTTACGTCTGTGAAGCCTTTGTAGGTATCGTTTCCCTTGAACTCTGCAACCTTACGTGGCTGTCCATCACGGAAGAGGATAAACTCAAGTGCATGGAAACCAAGGATAGAAGCATCCTCAAGCGCAGCATCACTATACTTACCTGTAGCAAAGTAGCTGTGGAGGAGTGTACGGTTCAATGGCCATGAGTCGATGTGTGGGTCAATATCGAAGTCTGATGCTGCACCACCGAGGAAAGCCTCGCTCTTCTCCCACAATGCACGTGCTTCCTTGAAAGCTTCGCAGGCATTGTTGATGTTCTCCTGAGTCAGGTTGTTGGTATCTACACTCTTAGGAAGAGCTGTGTGCAACTTCTCTACTGCATCAGCCAATGACTTGTATGTTGGCTGGATGGTATTGTCTACAGCATTAGCACATACATTCTTCAGGTATGTTTCCTGATCAGTGCTCAAATTTGCGTTGTTTACTTTGCTGTAAGCTGCACGGAGCGCATTGCAAAGTTCATCGCAGGCATCCATAGCATCCTGGCCATATGCCTTGTTTGTAAAGTCGTTGTTCTCTACAGGATCATCATCGCTGCTGCATGATGTGAAACCTAATGGCAACATAAAGGCTGCCATGAGCATTACTGCACTTTTAAAAACCTTTTTCATTTTTAATATAAGTATTTTGTTATTGATATGTTTGTTTCAATCACTTTATATTAAGTTCTTCTGTGAGAATCTTTAGAGAAACCATCCTTCATAAGCCACACCGATGTTGATGGCTGGCTCATTGTTGTACTGGCTCTTCAGGAAGCGATGTGAATATTCTGCCTTTACTACAATCTGTTTCACAGGATAGTAATTGATACCAACTGCCATACGCTGTACGTTTGTGTAGTCGTATGATGTATTTTTGGTTTTAGAAGCATATGGATTATAGTGCTCATAACGACCAAAGAGATACAGCTTCTGGTTGTCCTGACGGAGTTTCTCAATTTGTGAGAAGATATTATATCCTGCCTCGATACCATAGGCAAAAGCATTCTTGCTGACAAATGCAGAGTGATGGAATGGAGAGAGACCATTTAGACGATTAGTAAAGTACTTCAACTGTTTTGCATCACTCAGGTAGCCGTAGTCTGCCTGGCCACGAACTATCCAGTTGTAGTTGTTGTATGTGAAGTCGATGGCTCCGATAGCTACCACACCTTTGTATTTAGATTCTGCTCCATCCTTGTTGTTTGGATAAGAATTGCCGATGGCATGACCATAGTATCCACTCAAACCGATGCGCAAGCCCTTGATACAATAGTTGTCAATACGGAGTGCTGTACCATATTTGGTTGCAATCTCTCCCTCTGTAGGAGTACCAGGACCCTTGTTGATCCAACCTGTATTAGTAAAGTTATCTGAGTTCAAACCTGCCAGAAATTGCAATTCATATCTCCAGCCCTTTGTCTTACCCCAGAAACTGATACCTGTCTGATGCCAGGTGCTTGGAAGAACCGTATTCTCACCTTCAGGACGATAAACAGTGAAGAAATTCAATGGCTCATGGTAAGCGTTGTTCAAACCAACGGGAACAACGATGTGACCAGCCTTGATGTTTGCCCAACGGCCGAATGACTTCTGGATCCAGAACTGTTCGAGTTCAACTTCACCGCCTTTCTCTACTTCCTGTTCCCATTCGCCACCTTCTTCATCTTCTTTTTCATAGGCCATGCCTACACCGCCATGCTCAAACTCAATCTCGGTACCCATGGTCCAACCTTTTCCGAAGTCGTAACCCAGATATATGACTGCATGAGGAATATCGAAACGACCATGGCTAGGGTCATTCTTGTGCTCGTCAGCCAAACTGTAACGGCTTACGTGGTCGCTATAGAAGTTGCGGCTCATGGCCACCTCACCATACCCACCCACGCTGAGGCGCTTACCGTTTACGTGCTGCATCACACTATCGGCAGCCACAGTTTGTGCACTTGTCGTTGCCAAACCGGCAACGAGGGCAGCGGACATCAATCCAATTCTTAAACTGTTCATCTTTAATATTTTGAAATTATTGTTATCGTATAATTTTATATAAGGAAAAGAGCGCGGATATCTGCTTGCTTTCTCGACACTTTAGAGACCTAGTATCTCCTTAAAGCCTTGTAGCTTGATAAGGAATTACGCAGCTCTGCCGCTCGGGAGTGGCAATCATCACCGCGCTCTTTCTCGATTTCGGGTGCAAAGGTACGGAGTTTTAAAAAATCTTGCAATACCTAAATTTCGGTAAACATCGGCATCCCCATTTCTAGGTATTGCGGGTTTCGAAACTTTTTTGTATATTTGCAACCGAAATAAAAACATGATGAATGTTCTTGATACAAGGATGTTTGCATTTAAGGATAGAACAAGATGAAAAATCAGAAGATGTATGAGGCTGACGACAAGATGATCAGCATCATTAGAGACAATTACAATATCTTGCAGAGCCTGGGTAGCTTCGGCATCAACCTGGGATTCGGCGACAAGACGGTAAGGGAAGTCTGCGATGAGCAGAACGTTGATACCTACACCTTCCTTGCCGTGGTAAATTTTACGATAAATGGTTACAAGGAGTACGACAATGCCGACCGCTTGTCGTTGCCGACCCTATTGCATTATCTCAAGGCATCGCATGCCTACTACATAGATTTCCAGTTGCCTTTTATCCGTAAGGAGCTGGTGGAAGCCCTGGATGAAACGGATAATCTGGCGCGACTGATCCTGAAACTCTATGATGATTATGCCCACAGCATCACCAACCACATGAAGTATGAAGAGAAGATGGTATTCCCTTATGTTCAGTCACTTATAGATGGTAATGCCAATACCAACTTTGATATCGAAACCTTCTCGAAGCATCATATGCAGGTGGATATGAAACTGAAAGAGCTGAAGAGCATCATCATCAAGTATCTGCCTTCGGATGGACTGCACAACAACCAGCTCAGTGCCACTCTCTATGATATCTACAACAACGAGGAGTGGCTTATGCATCACTCTGAGGTGGAGGAAGAAATCTTTATTCCTGCCGTGAGAAATGCCGAGCGGAAACTGAAGCAGAATGATGTGAGTGCCAAGATTTCGAGCATGATCAATCAGACTCCGAACAGCGATGAGCAGTTGAGCGACCGAGAGAAAGATGTTATCATTGCGTTGGTTCAGGGTATGTCGAACAAGGAGATAGCTGACCATCTCTTTATCTCCGTGAACACGGTGATTACCCACCGCCGAAACATCGCCCGTAAGCTCCAGATTCATTCTCCTGCGGGCCTGACGATTTATGCCATCGTTAACGATCTGGTTGATATTTCCACGGTGAAACTCTAGTTTTGCTTAGGAAAAATGACCTTCGAAATGTTATTTTTTATAAAATGATAGTGCCTTCCCTGCTGCTTGCGGGGAAGGCACTATCATTATATATAGGTATGTGAGTAAGAGACATCATCATTTTGGGGGATGCCTCTCCGGCTGCTAGATCTTGTTGATATCCACATAACCGTGCATCACGGCATAGATGGTAAGCGAAGAAACGCTCTTGATACCCAGTTTTTCCTGGATATTCTTGCGGTGGGTAATCACGGTGGTGGTACTGATGAAGAGCTTTTCGGCTATCTCCTTGTTGATTTTGCCTTGTGCCACCAGCGAGAGTACCTCGATTTCCCTGTCTGAAAGGGCTTTCTCCCTGGACTCTGAGGAATCCATCGGCGGGATATATTCGCCGTGGGGATGTCCCGAACGCTGCAGACGGATCAACTGTCGGATGAGCTTTGATTCCGGTACGTTGACGCAGATGCAGTGGAATCCCTGCAGCTGCGAGTTGAGGTCGTTGCAGGGGGTAAGCACGATGGTATGGGGGCGATGCACCTCTTCGATGAAAAAGTTGCGGTGAGCCAGAAGAATCTGCATCGACACGAAATAGTGCATGAAGCGTTCGGGCGCATTCGACTCAAATTCACCGAATGTACCGAAGATGCTGATCTTTACCATCGGAACGGCACTCTCCAGCAGTCCCTTGAGACCCAAGGCTGCCAGCGTATTGTTATCTACAATGGCGAGTTCGGGCATCGCCTTGCCTGCCATTGCTTTCTTCATTTCTTCGTTCATCATATTTCTCTGATATATCTATTATCTGTTTACAGAAATGGGGTGAGGAACTTTGCCGCAAACCATCCCTTGAATCTTTGCCATCCGGTGCGCCACTCTCGCCAGTTCTGCTCGTTGAGCAGGAAACTGTCTTTCTTCTCCCTGTCGAAGAGACGGTCGAGCTGGTGGGTAGTGCATGAATCCACAATCACGGCATTCTCTTCGTAATCCCATCGCAGGCTTCGGGCATTGAGGTTGGCGCTGCCTACGGTGCAGAACTTGCCATCCACCATGATGATCTTGGTATGATGGAAGCCCGGCGTGTACATCCATACATGGCAGCCAGCCTTCATCAGCTTGTGGGCATTATAGAATCCGCAATCGGGGGTGAGCGGGATATCGCTCCTGGTGGAGAGCATGATCTCTACCTTGACGCCTCTTTTCACCGCCCGCTTCAATGCCTTCTTGAGCTTGGGACTCAGAGTGAAGTAGGGACTGATGAGCTTGATGCTGTCCTGGGCATCGTTGATGGCATTCACATAGAAGTAGCGGATGATATCCTTCGTGATATGCGGCTCACGATTGATGATGCCCACCGTCTTGTGATAAGCTGTGGCGGTGGTATCGGGCTTGAGATTCTCTACCAGGTAGTCTTGCTTCTCCTTGCGGTAATACTCCTCGCCGTCGATATGCTGTCCGCTTACCTTGTTCCACATCTTGAGAAAGATCTTCTGCAGGGTATTCACCTCGCTGCCGTCGATGCGGCAGTGCATATCGTGCCATTCGCCTACCACCTTCGTACCTTTTATATAATAGTCGGCAACGTTCATGCCGCCGGTATAGGCTATCTGTCCGTCGATGACTACGATCTTGCGGTGGTCGCGGTTGAAAACGGCATGCACCCATGGGAACTTCAAGGGCTTGTATTCGAAGATTTCGATACCGTTGGCACGGATTTTCTTGAGATGCCGTTTTCGCAGCGGCTTGTTGTTGGATGAGTTTCCGAAGCCATCGTAGAGGGCTCTTACCTTGACACCCTGCTTCACCTTCTCGGCAAGGAGGTCGAAGAGGAGGGAGGCAATGCTGTCGTTGCGGAAGTTGAAGTATTCCAGATGCACGCTGTGCTTAGCCTGACGGATTGCCTGAAACATATCATCGAATTTCTCCTGTCCGCTCATCAGGAGCGTGACGGAGTTGTCGTGGGAAAAGCTGACCCCCTTCCCGCGAAGCTGGTTGACTATCAATGAATCGCTGGTCTGTGCGCTGCACAGCGAACTAGCCAGCCATAAAGTCGCTATTAATAAATAATATCTCATCTTATCTATAATCGTGTAATCTGTAACCGTGTAATCTATAAATCCGTGCCTGAATCTTAAACCATGCATGCATAGTGATCTACGATGCCTTTCAAATGATTATCCTTATCTACTACGAGTACCGTATGTACCTTGTATTTGTGCATAATGCGCTGAATCTCCGAAATCTTGGTCTTCGGAGTCACCATCTTCGGAGTGGTGGTCATGATGTCGCTCACGGTCTTGTTGAAGAATTCAGCCTGCCACTTCTCCATGGCACGGCGGATATCTCCATCTGTAATCAGACCGATGACACGCTGGTCTTCATCGAGCGAGATTCCCAGTCCGAGCTTACCCTTGCTCACATGGATGATGGCCTCGCCCAGATGCATCTCCTTAGGGATGATAGGCATGTCTTCGCTGCGCATCACGTCTTCGGCGGTGGTGAGGAGACGCTTACCCAATTCGCCGCCCGGATGGAACTGGGCAAAGTCGCGTGGCTTGAAGTGGCGCACCTGCATCAGGGCTATTGCCAGAGCATCGCCCATGGCGAGGGCAGCAGTGGTACTGCTGGTAGGAGCAAGGTTGAGCGGACAAGCCTCCTTTTTCACCTTGACGGTGATGTGATGGTTGGAGTATTTTGCCAGCAGTGAATTCGGATTGCCCGTTATGGAGATGATAGGCACGTTCATGTGGAGCACCATCGGGATGAAGCGGAGCAGTTCGTCGGTCTGACCACTGTTGCTCAGTGCCAGCACCACGTCCTTGTCGGTCATCACACCGAGGTCGCCGTGATATACATCCAGCGGGTTGATATAGAAAGCCGGTGTACCTGTAGAGGCGAGGGTTGCTGCAATCTTGGCACCCACGTGTCCGCTCTTGCCCACACCCGTAACGATGATCTTGCCCTGGCAATGATACATCATATCTACGGCTTTCTCAAAATTATCGTCCAATAAGGCGATCTGGTCGAGGATGGCCTGTGCCTCGTCTCTCAGCGCCTGTTCACCATAACTTCTTATTGTCTTATCGTCCATGATTTACTTTGAACTTTGAATTTTTAACATTGAACTTTATGATTAGATTCTCTTACAGGAGTTCCTGGATGAGAGATTCTAACTTGGCTAATTCCAGCATGTTGGCTGCATCGCTCTTGCCCTGGTCTGGGTCTGGATGCACCTCGAAGAAGTAGCCTGTGGCACCGAATGCCTTGGCAGCCTTTGCCATAGCTGGCACAAACTTGCGGTCGCCCACGGTCTTGCCATCGCCTGCGCTTGGTCGCTGTACGCTGTGGGTGCAGTCCATGATGACATTAGGTACAATCTCCTTCATATCCGGAATGTTGCGGAAATCTACCACGAGATTGTTGTAGCCGAAGCAGTTGCCACGCTCGGTGAGCCATACTTCGCTGGCTCCGCTATCCAAAGCTTTCTCAACCGGATACTTCATATCTCTTCCGCTGAGGAACTGAGCCTTCTTGATGTTGACTATCTTGCCGGTCTTGGCAGCCGATACGAGCAGGTCGGTCTGGCGGCAGAGGAAGGCTGGTATCTGGAGGATATCGCATACCTTGCCCGCAGCTTCAGCCTGATAGCTCTCGTGGATATCGGTGGTGATGCGAAGTCCGTATTTCGACTTGATGTCGCTGAGCATCTGCAGACCTTTCTCCAGACCAGGGCCACGGAAAGAGTGGATGCTGGTTCGGTTGGCCTTATCGAAGGATGCCTTGAATATGATGTCGGTTCCTAAGTTCTGGTTGATACGAACGAGTTCCTGAGCTACTGTATCCAGTAGTTCCATCGACTCGATGACGCATGGTCCTGCTATGAATGTTGCCATAATTATAATATTTTATTGTTATTTCTTCCTTAATTATTTGTCTATTTGTGTGCAAAGTTATTAATAATTCACGAAAAACCCAAGAATAATGTGCGTTTTTTAAGATTATCAGCTTGATGAAGTATCTTTTTTTCCTTTTCTTTGCGATATTTCACCGAAAATCATTACATTTGCAGTGCATTTAAAAAATACGACAATGAACATACTCATAGCAGACAGTGGCAGTACCAAGACCGACTGGTCGTTGATAGACGGGCAAGGTCAAGTAGTGATGACTTGCAAGACGCAGGGCATCAATCCGATTCACATGCAGGATGCCGAAGTGCTTCAGATACTGAAGTCGGAACTCATCTTGCCGGAATCCCCCCAGGAAGTATATTTCTATGGCAGCGGTGTGACCGAGGCGATGAAGCCCCGGATGAACTCTCTCTTGCAGCAGGCTTTTCCTGGAGCCAAGGTTGAGGCTGAGGGGGATATGATAGGAGCGGCAAGAGCGCTTTTCGGCAACAAGCCTGGCATCGCCTGCATCCTGGGCACGGGAGCCAACAGTTGCCTCTATGATGGCACGAAGATTGTGATGAATACGCCGCCTCTGGGGTATATTCTGGGTGACGAAGGTAGTGGTGCCGTCTTGGGTAAGCTTTTCCTGAATGGTATCTTCAAGGGCAGTCTGCCTTCGGCTATCAAGAAGAGGTTTCTGGAGTGGTCGGGACTGGATTATCCCGGTATCATCAACAAGGTGTATCGTGAACCGTTGGCAAACCGTTTTCTGGCTTCCATCTGTCCTTTTATTTCTGAGCAGATAGCAGAGGGAGAGAAATATGAGAACGGCAGTGATAAACTGAATGAGGCGATGGCACTGTATCGGGTGGTATTGAGCAACTTCCATGCTTTTTACGAGAACAATCTCATACCTTATATCCAGTATGTAAAAGCCAGTCAGGAGGATATCTCGCAGTTGGAACCTGGCGTGAAAGCCTGGGATTCTTCTTTGGGAGAGGGGATTCCGATGATAGGGTTCGTGGGAAGCATCGCTCATTATTTTGAAGCTCCCCTGAGAAATGTGATGGAGGATGAGCATCATCTTCATATTGTCAAGATTATGCAGTCTCCGATGGAAGGTCTGATAGCCTTTCATGCGAAATAAATGATGAAGTACCGAGCCTCTTTTTTAAGAGACTCGGTATTTGTTTTACTTGTTGTTGAATTCGCGATGTCATATACTTATTGCCTTATATTAAATATTGATTTTTTTCAGTTTTTCCGTGATAGTACGTTTATTGAGCAAAAAAGTACAAGGGTTATTCAGAAAATAGTGCTAACTTTGCAACCGTAAAACTTAATAATCCTATTGAGAGGATTTTGGGTGAACGATAACAGTTATGATAAGCAATAACTAACATAAATAAACGATAAAAACAATTAGAACGAAATGCAGAAGGTTTATAGGTTAATAATTATAGGTGTTCTGATGAGTGCGCTCGGCTCTCTCGGGCTGAGCGCGCAAATCAAAGGCTACAACATCGTAGTGAGTGTGACTCCTGATCACCAGGACTGGAACTACAAGGTGGGTGAGAAGGCCAACTTTACAGTGAATGTTAGAAAGAGTGGTACTCTTTTGAACAATGTGAAGGTAAATTATGAGGCTGGTCCTGCTATGTTTCCGGATGTGAAGAAAAGTACCACCCTCAAGGATGGTGTGATGAAATGGAGCGGAAGTTTGAATAAGCCGGGCTTCTACCGATTCAAGGTCATTGCTCATGTGGATGGAAAGGATTACGAAGGACTCTGCACCGCTGGCTTCTCTCCCGAAAAGATTCAGCCTTATGCCCAGGAACCGAAGGATTTTGATGCTTTTTGGAAGAAAGCGTTGGATGAGGCTCGCCAGACAGACCTGAATGTCACCAAGGTGTTGCTTCCTGAGCGCTGTACTCAAGATAAGAATGTATATGAGATCAGTTACAATAACAACCGGTGGGGCTCTAAGATGTATGGTATCCTGAGTGTTCCGGTAAAGGAAGGCAAATATCCAGCCTTGCTCCGGGTTCCGGGTGCGGGTATACGTCCTTATGCAGGTGATACCTATACCGCGCCATCCAAGTGTATCGTATTGGAAATCGGTATTCATGGCATACCTGTTACGATGGAGCAGAAGGTGTATGATGATCTCCTGAACGGTGAACTGAATGGCTATTGGGATACCAATCTCGAAAATCCAGACCGTAACTCGTATAAGAGAGTCATCACCGGAGCTGTGCGTGGAGTGGATTTCATCGCAGCGCTTCCTGAATGGGATGGAAAGACCATCGGCGTAACGGGTTCTTCGCAGGGAGGATTCCTCTCTATAGCTGTGGCTGCACTCGATAAGCGTATCACGTTCCTGGCTCCTGTGCATGATGCCATGTGTGATTATGAAGCTGAAATTCATGGAGTTGCAGGCGGTTGGCCTCATTACTTCTATAAGGAGAATAAAGCTCAGGGGGCTGCCTGGAAGGAGACTAAGCTCACCGAACTGGAAAAGGCTAGATTGGAAGGTGCCCGCTATTACGATGGTGTCAACTTTGCCCGTCGCATCACCGTTCCTGGATGGTATAGCTTCGGATATAACGATGAGGTGGTTCCACCAACTTCTTCTTATGGATTATATAATAGTGTGAAAGCGCCAAAGACTCTGAGCCTCTATCAGATGACCGGTCATTACTGGTATCAGGAGCAGTGGGATGAATGGCAGGCTTGGATTATTCAACAATTAACTAAATAAATTTATGTTAGGAAAAAGAATATTGATCAGTGCTGTTTGTCTGCTGGCTATGCAGGGAGCTATGGCACAGGTGGATGGTGTCACTGGTGCTTCTGTTCAGGCTGCAGGTATATCTTGCAGCAAAGACAAAAAGGTTTGCTGCAAAACACCAGCTGAACAACTGAAAATTCGTCTGCAGAAAATATTAAACAAGGGTATTATGTTGGGTCATCAGGATGACCCTGTGTATGGTACCACCTGGAAATGGGATGAAGGAAAGAGCGATGTGCTTCTTACTACAGGTGATTATCCCGCAGTAATGGGATTCGATCTGGGTAAGATAGAACTCGACAGCAAGGAAAACCTGGATGGTGTTCCGTTCGACAGAATGCGCCAGGAAATCATCGCTCAATATAAAAGAGGTGGAATCGTTACCTTGAGTTGGCATCCTTGGAATCCGGCAACAGGCGAGAATGCCTGGGATCCAAAGGGAGATGCTGTGGCTGCCGTCCTGGATGGAGGCGCCCAACAGCAGAAATTTGACTGCTGGCTCAAAAAAGTATCAGACTTCATCCTTTCTCTCAAGACTAATGACGGCAAACTCATTCCTGTAATCTTCCGACCATGGCATGAAATGAATGGCGGATGGTTCTGGTGGGGCGCCAACAGTTGCACACCTGCACAATACAACCAACTTTATGCAAATACCTATCACAGACTTACTAAAGCAGGGTGCAGCAACATCGTTTGGGCGTGGTCGCCAAATCTCGGAAGCGAGAAGACCGTCGAAGCTTTCTTGGAGCGTTTCCCGGGAGATCAGTATGTGGATATGGTGGGCATCGATATCTATGAATTTGATAACGATGATGCTACCTATCAGCAGAATCTCTCTGCCAGCCTGGATGTCATGATGGCAGCGGCAAAGAAGGTGGGTAAGATTCCTGCCCTCACCGAAACCGGTTGCCGGGGAATCTCTCAGAAGAAAGACTGGTTTACGAAGACCCTCTGGTCTGTTCTCCAAAAGTATCAGGTAAGCTATGTGCTCTTCTGGCGCAATGCCTGGGACAAGCCTCAGGAAGAAGCTTACCTGCCTGGAGTAGGAGATGGAGACATCGTGAACGACTTCAAGGCTTTCAAGAAGGAGAAGAAGGTGCTCTTTGTTAAAGACATTGTAAAGGTAAAAAAGTAAAAAGGTAAAAAAGTAAAATAGATATATTATGACTACATTTCAAGAAAAAGTGAAGGCTCTCCGTGCTCATCACGAGGAATTGTTGAGCCGCAAGAATGAACCGGTAGAGTGGGGTAACGGTATCTACGAGAAATATAAGAACCCAATCCTCACCGCAGAACATACTCCACTGGAATGGCGATACGACTTCGATGAGAAGAGTAACCCATATCTGATGCAGCGCATCATGATGAATGCTACTCTCAATTCTGGTGCCATCAAGTGGAACGGCAAGTATCTCCTCGTTGTACGTGTGGAGGGTGCCGACCGCAAGAGCTTCTTCGCTGTAGCTGAGAGCCCTAACGGTATAGATAACTTCCGTTTCTGGGATGAGCCTATCACCATGCCAGAGGATGTAATTCCTGCTACCAATATCTATGATATGCGACTCACCGCTCATGAGGATGGCTATATCTATGGTGTGTTCTGTGCAGAACGCCACGATGATGACCAGCCAGGCGACCTGAGTGCTGCTACTGCTACTGCAGCCATCGCCCGTACCAAGGACCTGGTCAACTGGGAGCGTCTTCCAGACCTGAAGACCAAGAGTCAGCAGCGCAATGTGGTTCTTCATCCAGAGTTTGTAGATGGCAAATATGCTTTCTATACCCGTCCACAGGATGGTTTCATCGATACAGGTTCAGGCGGTGGTATCGGCTGGGCATTGGTAGATGACATCACCCATGCAGAGATCAAGGAAGAGAAGATTATCAATGCCCGTCATTATCACACCATCCAGGAGGTGAAGAATGGTGAGGGACCTCACCCAATCAGGACCGATAAGGGTTGGTTGCACCTGGCTCACGGTGTTCGTGGCTGTGCCAGTGGTCTCCGTTATGTGCTCTATATGTATATGACCTCTCTTGAGGATCCTACAGAAGTGATAGCAGAACCAGGTGGATACCTCCTCGTACCAGAAGGTCCTGAGTATATTGGTGATGTGATGAACGTAGTGTTTGCCAACGGTTGGATAGCAGATGAGGATGGCAAGGTATTTATCTACTATGCTTCTTCTGATACACGTATGCACGTAGCTACCTCAACCATCGACCGTTTGGTAGATTACTGTATGAATACTCCAAAGGATGACTATCGCACTCAGTTCTCTGTAGAGAAGATCAAGGACTTGGTGGCTAAAAATAAAAAGACATTAGGTAAATAAGTATAAAGGTATTAAGATTGTAGGGATTCTCAACCTTCGTCCGTATTCTTTGTATGGACGAGGGAAGAATCCCTTTTTCGTAAAGTTCAAAGTAAAAATGGTTAGTTTAAAGGAAAAAGTTGCTTATGCTTTGGGCGATGCCGCTGCCGGTGGTATCGTTTGGAAGGTGATGTCTATCGCTTTCCCTCTGTTTTTTACCAATGTCTTCGGACTCTCTTTTGCCGATGCTGCCGTGCTGATGTTGGTGGCTCGTATGTTTGATGTGGTGACCGACCCTCTGATGGGTAGTCTTGCCGACCGTACACAGAGCCGCTTCGGTACCTATCGTCCCTGGTTGATTTATGGAGCCGTTCCTTTCGGATTGGTTTTCGCGCTCCTGCTCTATACGCCTGATTTCGGTCCGGTGGGTAAGCGTATCTATGCCTATGCCCTCTATCTTCTGATGATGGCGATATATACGATGGTGAATGTACCTTATGGTTCCCTGCTCGGTGTGATGACCGAGGATGATGACGAGAAGAACCAGTTCTCATCCTTCCGTATGGTGGGTGCCTATGCGATGGGATTCGCCACCTTGCTCTCTTTCCCATATCTTCAGGAGATGGTGGGCGGTACTGCTACCCATCAGTATGCCGTTATCGGTGCCATCCTGGGTGTCGTTGCAGCCGTGATGACCCTGGCTTGCGGTCTTCTTACCAAGGAGCGGCTGAAGCCGAAGAGAGCAGAGAAGTTCTCCTTCCACCAGTTTGCCGACCTGGTACACAACAAGGCTTGGCTCTACATGACCGCCATAGCCGTATGTACTAACTTCTTCAATGGTTTCCGCTATGCTGTAGCGGGTTATATGTTCGACTACTGTCTGCATGGCAATGTCACCATCGAGGGATTGATCATCAACTACACGGTGTTCATGGCGTTCGGTGAGGTAACCTGTATGATTTTCGGAGGAGTATCTCCTTGGTTCACCCGTATGGTAGGCAGCAAGCGGATGGCATTCTTCTGGGCAGCAACCCTCTGTCTGATACTTTCATTGGCATTCTTCTTTATCCCGATGGATCCTGCATATATCTGGGTGATGATAGCCCTCGTGGTGTTGACCTCTGTAGGTATCGGTATCTATTCACCACTGTTGTGGTCTATGTATGCCGATGTAGCCGATTATCATACCGATCATTTCGGAACCTCAGCTACTGGTCTCATCTTCTCTTCAGGTACTATGAGTCAAAAGTTTGGTACAGCTATTTCCGGTTCGCTCATCGCCCTTTTCCTGGGTTGGGCGGGTGCCAATATGATTACCGACAAGATGGGTAATACCATGATAGATCCAGCCAGTGTCACCGATTCTGTGCTTACCATGGTATGGTCTTTGTTCAGTCTTTTCCCAGCATTCATCGCATTCCTGCTGATGGTTCTTGCTTGGAAGTTCCCTATAAAAAAGTAATGATATGGAAAATCTGAAAAAAGCAATGAAGGATGTGTTGGAAAACAACATCCTCAACTATTGGATTCACAAGGTAAAGGATGAAGAGAATGGCGGTTTCTATGGACGTGTCGATGGCAACGACCAGGTACACCCTGAAGCCGAGAAAGGTGCAGTAATGAATGCCCGTATCCTGTGGGCCTTTTCTGCAGCCTACCGGGTATTGAAGAAGCCAGAGTATCTGGAGGCTGCAACCCGTGCCAAGGAGTATGTGCGTGATCATTTCCTGGATAAGGAATATGGAGGCATCTACTGGAGCGTGGATTACAAGGGCAATCCGCTTGATACCAAGAAGCAGACCTATGCCATCGGCTTTGCCATTTACGGATTTTCCGAGTATGCGCGTGCTACAGGTGACAAGGAAGCGCTGGATATTGCCATCTCCCTTTATCACGACATCGAAAAGCATGCCTTCGATGCCAAGAACAATGGATATATTGAGGCACTGACCCGTGAATGGCAGCCTATCGCAGACATGCGACTCTCTGATAAGGATGAGAATGGTTCCCGTACCATGAATACTCATCTGCATATCATTGAGCCATATACCAATCTCTATCGTGTGTGGAAGACCGAAGAGTTGGAAAAGAGCATCCGCAATCTCCTGGATATCTTTACCGAAAAGTTGCTCAATAAGGAGACTTGTCATCTCGACCTTTTCTTCAATGATGAGTGGGAAGGTAAGAGAAACATTGAGAGTTACGGTCACGATATCGAGGCATCCTGGCTGCTCCACGAAACTGCGCTCGTCTTGGGCGATAAGGAAGTACTCCATAGGATAGAGCGCATCATCCGCCGCATTGCCGATGCTGCTGATGAGGGCTTGCGCCCTGATGGCAGTATGGTATATGAACACTGGAAGGATAGTGATAAGTATGATCTCCAGCGCCAGTGGTGGGTACAGTGTGAGAATATCATCGGTCATATCGATCTCTATCAGTATTTCCGTACGGATGAGAATCTCGAAGTAGCCATTCGTTGCTGGAACTATGTGGCAAAGCATCTTCTGGATCTGCAGAACGGAGAGTGGCACTGGGCTATCCTCGAAGATGGTACGGTGAATAAGGAAGATGATAAGGCGGGCTTCTGGAAGTGCCCTTATCACAACTCTAGAATGTGTCTCGAACTGATAGAGCGTGAATATTAGAATATTCATAGGTATAGTTAATTGTTAGATGGAGTCTTGCAGCTTTCACTGCTTACGCGGTTTTTCTTCTTTCCGGAGAATAATTAGCGTAATTTGTGAAAACTGTGAGACTTTTTTTGTTTATTCCGAATAAATATTGTATATTTGCAGTCTGTAGAATTGGGACTTGCCTGGAGCCAGCCTCATTCTATATTCAAGATTCAATACTCAATATAAGAAAAAATGTACATAGCAGTAGCAGGAAATATCGGTAGTGGAAAGACCACGCTTACCAAGATGCTCTCCAAGCATTACGGCTGGAAACAGTACTTGGAGCCAGTGGCAGAGAATCCCTACATCGATGACTATTACAAGGACATCCCCCGATGGGCTCTCAATATGGAGGTCTTCTATCTGAAACAGCGATTCAAAAATCTGCTTGAGATTCAGCATTGTAAGGAGACGGTTATTCAGGATCGTACCATCTTTGAGGGCGTGTATGTCTTTGCAGCCAATAATAGAAAGATGGGTAATATGGACCAGCGCGACTTCGATACCTATATGGAACTCTTCGAGTCGATGATGGAAGTGGTTGAGATGCCGAAACTGATGATTTATCTCCGTTCTTCTGTACCTCATCTTGTGAAGAATATTCAGAAACGAGGCCGTGACTACGAGCAGAAGATGCCTATCGATTATCTTGAGGGAATCAATCTTCTCTACGATGATTTCATCATGAACAAGTATAAGGGTAGGGTGCTGGTAGTAGAGGTGGATAACCTCGACTTCGAGCATAATCCCAAGCAGTTTGGAGATATCATCGACAAGATTGATGCCAAGCTCTTCGGCTTCTTCTCTTAAAAGTAAAAAAGTAAAAAAAGTAATAAAATGCATATAGCAATAGCTGGAAATATAGGAAGCGGCAAGACTACCTTGACCAAGATGCTTGCCAAGAGATATGGCTGGAAGGCAAACTTCGAGCCGGTAGATAACAATCCATACCTTGCCGATTATTACAAGGATATGGAGCGATGGTCGTTCAATCTTCAGATTTACTTTCTGAACAAGCGATTCCACGATGTGGTGGAGATTTCCCGTTCGGAGCAGACCATCGTGCAGGATAGAACCATCTTCGAGGATGCGCGCATCTTTGCCCCAAATCTTCACGATATCGGCATGATGAGCGACAGGGATTTCAAGAACTATACCGATCTCTTCGATTTGATGATCAGTCTGGTAAAGCTTCCAGACCTGATGATTTACATCAAGAGCAGTATCCCGACCCTCGTGAAGCACATCGAGAAGCGAGGCAGAGATTTCGAGAAGAGCATCCGCATCGACTATCTCCAGGGCTTGAACAACCGTTACGAGGAATGGATCAAGGATTACAAGGGCCGACTCATCATCATCGATGGCGATACCTTGGAGTTTGCTGATAATCCTGAGGATTTCCGCAAGGTTACCGATCTCATCGACGCCGAATTGTTTGGCTTATTCAAATAATAGTTTGACTTATTCAATAACAGAAATAACGTATGTTCGCCAGTGTCGGATGTCTGTCCGCCACTGGCGAATGTGTATCCATATACAGTCGGATACATGCCCGATACAACCTATTTTAGCATCTAATAACCTTTTTTTTGCCCGATATTTAACATTTAACATTAAAAATTATATTCTTTCAGAAATATTTGCTACCTTTGCAGCCGCTTAGAAGCAATTAGACAAAAATAACGTTATAAAAATTTTTATGAACTTTACACTATTTATCACCGTTTTGCTGACGGCTGTAACCTTGGTGGTGGCTGCTTATGTCATCGCGAAGTTGATCGGTCCTCGTTCATACAATCCGGTTAAGGGTGAACCTTTTGAGTGCGGTATTCCGACACGTGGCAGCTCCTGGTTGCCATCACACATCGGCTACTATCTCTTCGCCATCCTTTTCCTGATGTTTGATATCGAGACAGTAATGCTTTACCCATGGGCAGTTGTAGTTAAGCAGTTTGGACCAATGGCTCTCGTGAGCATCGGGTTCTTCCTGTTGGTATTGGTATTTGGCCTTGCATACGCTTGGCGGAAAGGAGCATTGGAATGGAAGTAAACAAAAGAGCCTCTATCAAGAGTATTCCTTACGACGAGTTTAAGGACAATGACACCCTCGAAAAGATTGCGCAGGAGCTCAATGAGGGGGGTGCTAACGTGGTAGTCGGTTCCCTTGATGCTGCCATCAACTGGGGACGTAGTAACTCACTCTGGTCACTGACCTTCGGTACTTCTTGCTGTGGTATCGAGTTCATGGCTGTAGGTTGTGCCCGTTACGACTTCTCCCGTTTCGGTTTCGAGGTAACCCGTAACTCTCCACGCCAGGCTGACTTGATCATGTGTGCCGGTACTATCACCAATAAGATGGCACCAGTGTTCAAGCGTTTGTATGATGAAATGGCTGAGCCTAAGTATGTGGTAGCTGTGGGTGGATGCGCCATCTCTGGTGGTCCGTTCAAGAAGAGCTACAATGTGGTTCGTGGTATCAGCGAGTTGGTTCCTGTGGATGTTTATATCCCTGGATGTCCTCCACGCCCTGAGGCAATCCTTTATGGTATGATGCAGTTGCAGCGTAAGGTAAAGGTTGAGAAATTCTTCGGTGGTGCCAACCACAAGATGAATCAGGATGAGAAGGAGCTCTCTATGAGCAAGGGCGGTCTCCGCGGCTTGAGCAACGAGAACCTCTCTGACAGCGAGAAGCTCGGACACAAGGAGCCTATCATCGTAACTGAAGTACCTGAGGATTTCGACCCTCAGAAAGGTCTAACTGATTAATATAATAAGGTATAAGAACATGAAACTGAATAATATTGAATTGAGTTTTGATAATTTCGCCTCAGAAATGGCGAAGTTGAAGAACGAGAAGCATTTCGACTACCTTGTTACCATCATCGGTGAAGACTTCGGTGAGGAAGGTCTCGGATGTATCTATATTCTCGAGAATACTCAGACCAGCGAGCGCTGCTCAGTAAAGACCATCGCCAAGAAGGTGGATGGCAGTGATGTGATTCCTACAGTTATTAACCTTTGGAAGGTGGCTGACCTCCTGGAGCGTGAAGTCTTCGATTTCGTGGGCATCAAGTTCTTGGGTCACCCAGATATGCGCCGTCTTTTCCTCCGCACAGATTTCCAGGGCTATCCATTGCGCAAGGACTTCGATATGAGTCCTGAGGCAAACAAGTTCCCTTGCACTGATGAGCCAGAGGATGACTTCACCATGGAGTACTCCCTGAGCGAGGATGGTCACTTGGTTGCTACAGAGAAGCGTCGCTTCGATGAGGATGAGTATGTTGTCAACATCGGTCCTAACCACCCATCTACCCACGGTGTGCTCCGTCTGCAGACCGTTATCGATGGTGAGACCGTAAAGCGCATCTATCCACACCTCGGTTATATCCACCGTGGTATCGAGAAGATGTGGGAGAGCATGACCTATCCTCAGACATTGGCATTGACCGACCGTCTGAACTATCTCTCTGCGATGATGCACCGCCACGCTTTGGTAGGCGTTATCGAGGAGGCGATGGGTATCGAACTCTCAGACCGTATCCACTACATCCGTACCATCATGGATGAGTTGCAGCGTATCGACTCACACTTGTTGTTCCTCGGCTGTACCGCACAGGACTTGGGTGCCTTGACCGCATTCCTCTACTGCATGCGCGACCGTGAGCACGTATTGAACGTCATGGAGGAGACCACTGGTGGCCGTCTGATCCAGAACTACTACCGTATCGGTGGCCTTCAGGCAGATATCGACCCTAACTTCGTTCAGAACGTGAAGACCCTCTGCAAGTATCTCCGTCCGATGATTCAGGAGTACCTCGACGTATTCGGCGACAACGTGATTACTCACAACCGTCTCGAAGGCGTAGGACCAATGAACCTTGAGGATTGTATCAACTATGCCGTAACCGGTCCTGCCGGCAGAGCATCAGGTTGGAAGAACGATACCCGCAAGCGTCATCCATACGATATGTACGACAAGGTAGAGTGGAAGGAAATCACCCTTACCGGTTGCGATTCAATGGATCGTTACTATGTACACATCCAGGAGTTGTATCAGAGCTTGGACATCATCGAGCAGTTGATCGACAACATTCCAGAGGGTGAGTACTACATCAAGCAGAAGCCAATCATCAAGGTTCCAGAGGGACAGTGGTACTTCTCTGTAGAGGGTGCCAGCGGCGAGTTTGGTGTATATCTCGACTCAAAGGGTGACAAGAGTCCATACCGTATGAAGATGCGTCCGATGGGTCTCTCACTCACAGGAGCCTTGGATCCAATGCTCCGTGGTCAGAAGATCGCCGACCTCATCACTACAGGTGCAGCAATCGATTTCGTAATCCCTGATATTGATAGATAATTATGTTTGATTTTAGTATAGTAACAACATTCATCGACAATCTGCTTCGCCAGACCTTGGGTCTGGGCGACTTCCTGTCGATTCTGATTGAGTGCGTGCTCGTGGGTGTCTGCATTTTGACAGCATACGCCCTCATCGCTATCGTACTTATCTTCATGGAGCGTAAGGTGTGTGCCTACTTCCAGTGCCGTCTCGGCCCTATGCGTGTAGGTCCTTGGGGTATCTTCCAGGTATTCGCCGACGTGCTCAAGATGTTGATCAAGGAGATCTTCGCCGTGGATAGAGCCGACAAGCTGCTCTACTACATGGCACCATTCCTCGTGATCATTGCCTCTGTAGGTACTTTCTCATTCCTTCCATGGAACAAGGGAGCTCATATTCTTGACTTCAACGTAGGTGTATTCCTCATCACAGCCGTAAGTTCTATCGGTGTGCTGGGTGTGTTCCTTGCTGGTTGGGCATCTAACAACAAGTACTCTGTGGTTTCTGCCATGCGTGGTGCCGTACAGATGATTTCTTACGAGATGTCACTCTGCCTCTGTTTGATTTCTGCAGTAGTTCTCACCGGAACCATGCAGGTAAGCGGTATCGTTGAGGCTCAGACTGGTGCTTGGAACTGGTTGATTATCAAGGGTCATGTGCCAGCAATCCTGGCTTTCCTCGTATTCCTCGTAGCAGGTAACGCAGAGGCTAACCGTGGTCCTTTCGACTTGGCTGAGGCTGAGAGTGAGTTGACCGCCGGTTACCACACAGAGTATTCAGGTATGGGCTTCGGTTTCTACTACCTGGCAGAGTACCTCAACCTCTTCGTGATTTCTGGTATTGCTTCTACCGTATTCCTCGGTGGTTGGGCGCCATTGAACATCGGTATCGAGGGCTTCGACAATCTGATGAACCTCATCCCAGGTTTCATCTGGTTCTTCGGTAAGACCTTCGCGGTGGTATGGCTCCTGATGTGGGTACGCTGGACCTTCCCACGTCTGCGTATCGACCAGATCCTGAAGTTGGAGTGGAAGTATCTGATGCCATTGTCACTCATCATTCTGATCTTGATGACCGTGTGCGTAGCATTCGGAATCCACGGATAATCTTTAATACACATTATTATAATAATAAGAAAGTATGTCTAACAATTCATATTTCGGCGGTATTGCAGCGGGTTTGAAGACCCTCGCTACTGGTATGAAGGTCACCATGAAGGAGTACTTCACACCAAAGAGCACAGAGCAGTATCCTGAGAACCGCAAGACTACACTCCACATCTCTCCACGTTTCCGTGGACGCTTGGTCTTTGTTCGTGATGAGAACGAGGCTTACAAGTGTGTGGGTTGTACATTGTGTGAGAAGTCATGCCCTAACGATACCATCAAGATTCAGACCGAGATGGTAGAGGATCCAGAGACAGGCAAGAAGAAGCGCAAGTTGGTGGATTACCAGTACGACTTGGGCGACTGCATGTTCTGCGAGCTCTGTGTCAACGCATGTAACTTCGGTGCAATCAAGTTTGTCAACGATTTCGAGAATGCAGTCTTCGACCGCAACAAGTTGGTGATGCACCTTGACAAGGAGGTATATAAGGGCGGCAGCCTTCCAAACCTCATTGATGGTGGTGCCCCATTGGAAATCGGTAAGTTTAACACCAAGACTAAGTAAGGAGGACATTAGACAATGATAACAGCTAATTTATTTATGTTCGTCATCTTGGCAGTAGTCATCCTTGGCTCAGCCATCATGTGCGTAGCTACCAAGCGTATCATGCGTGCGGCAACCTTCCTGTTGTTCGTGCTCTTCGGTATTGCAGGTATGTTCTTCCTGCTCGACTATACCTATCTGGGTGCTGCTCAGATTTCAGTATATGCGGGCGGTATCACCATCCTCTACGTCTTCGCTATCCAGTTGGTATCCAAGCGTACCCTTCAGGGTCTCCTGGAGCATGTCAAGGGTAGCAAGATCTTGGGCCGCGCACTTGTCTGCCTCGTAGGTTTCGTCACCTTGGCAGTCATCGTGTTGAAGAATCACTTTATTGATATGGCTGCATCTGTAGCCGACACCGAGGTGCCAATGGAGCAGGTAGGTTCTGCCCTGGTAGGTGCTGACAAGTATGGCTATGTATTGCCATTCGAGTTCATCTCCGTATTCCTGTTGGCATGTATCATCGGTGGTATCTTAATCGCAAGAAAGGAGGATAAGAAATGATTCCAGTACAATATTTCTTCGTGCTCTCAGCACTCTTGTTCTTCATCGGAGTCTATGGCTTCTGTACACGCCGTAACCTCGTAGCCATGCTCATCTCCGTAGAGCTTGTATTGAATGCAGCCGACCTGAACTTCGCTGTGTTCAACCGCATCCTCTTCCCAGGACAGTTGGAAGGCTTCTTCTTCACATTGTTCTCTATCGGAGTAGCAGCAGCCGAGACAGCCGTAGCGCTCGCTATTATTATCAACGTTTACCGCAACTATCACAGTGACCAGGTGAACAGTATTGAAAACATGAAATTCTAAAAGACAATGGAATACAATTATGCATTTTTGATACTTCTTCTGCCATTCCTGAGCTTCCTGGTTCTGGGACTTGTGGGTATGAAGATGAAAAGACCGGTAGCAGCACTCATCGGTACCGTATTGATGGGCTGTGTATTCGCCATGTCTGTCTATACAGCATACGAGTACTTCTTTGCAGTGGGTCGTGATGCCTCTACAGGTATGTACCCAACTGTTACCGTATTTAATTTCACATGGTTGAAGTTTACTGAGTTGCTCACCTTCAACATCGGTTTCCGCCTGAGCCCAATCTCCGTATTGATGCTCATCGTGATTACCACCGTCAGCTTCATGGTTCACATCTACAGCTTCGGCTACATGGCAGAGCGTGATGAGAACTACAAGGTTGAGGAATATGAGAAGGGTATGCAGCGTTTCTACGCTTACCTGAGCCTCTTCACCATGTCTATGTTGGGCTTGGTAGTAGCTACCAACATCTTCCAGATGTACTTGTTCTGGGAGTTGGTGGGTGTGTGCTCATACCTGCTCATCGGTTTCTACTATCCAAAGCATGCTGCAGTTCATGCCAGCAAGAAGGCGTTCATCGTTACCCGTTTCGCTGACCTCTTCTTCCTCATCGGTATCCTGTTCTACAGCTTCTACGTAGGAACCTTCAACTACGACTTGAATGCTCAGCCAGAGTTGAATTCAGCTTTGGCAGGTGCAGCTTGGGTCATGCCAACAGCGTTGTTCCTCATGTTCATCGGTGGTGCCGGTAAGAGTGCGATGTTCCCATTGCACATCTGGTTGCCAGATGCGATGGAGGGTCCAACACCTGTTTCTGCGTTGATCCACGCCGCTACCATGGTTGTAGCCGGTGTTTATCAGGTAGCCAGCCTCTTCCCAATCTGGGTACAGTATGCTCCTGAGACATTGCACTATGTAGCTTACATTGCAGCCTTCACCGCATTCTATGCAGCAGCTGTAGCTTGCTGCCAGCGTGATATCAAGCGTGGTCTGGCTTTCTCTACTATCTCTCAGATTGCCTACATGCTCGTAGCTCTCGGTGTCTGCTTCGCAGTAGATAACCACCACGGTGGTTTGGGTTACATGGCTGGTATCTTCCACCTGTTTACCCACGCTATGTTCAAGGCATTGCTCTTCCTCTGCTCTGGTGCCATCATCGTCATCATCGGCAGCAACTTCAAGGAGTACATGGGCGGTCTGCACAAGTACATGCCTATTACCAACATCTGCTTCCTCATCGGTTGCTTGGCGATTGCAGGTATTCCTCCATTCGCTGGTTTCTGGTCAAAGGATGAGATTATCTCAGCATGCTTCCAGTTCTCTCCATTCATGGGCTGGTTCATGACCGTGGTAGCTGGTATGACAGCATTCTACATGTTCCGTCTCTACTACGTGATCTTCTGGGGTCAGAGCTACTATGAGCTGGATCCAGAGAACCGTCGCAAGCCACAGGAGGTTCCATTCGTGATGTGGGGTCCATTGGTATTCCTCGCCATCATCTCTTGCCTCTGCGGTTTGATTCCATTCGGTCACTTCGTATCTGCTACAGGTCAGAGCTACGATATCCATATCGACATGAGCGTGGCAACTACATCTGTGATTGTTGCTATCATCGGTATCGGTCTGGCTACTTATATGTATGCACCTAAGAAGACTCCATTGGCAGATGCTTTGGCTAAGAAGATGCCTAAGTTGCACAAGGCAGCCTTGAACCGTTTCTATATCGACGATGCTTGGCAGTTCTTCACTCACAAGATTGTCTTCGGTTGTTTCTCAAAGCCAATCGCATGGTTCGACCGTCACGTTATCGATGGTACCTTCAACTTCATGGCTTGGGGTGCACAGGAGGCAGGCGAGACTATCCGTCCATGGCAGAGTGGTGATGTTCGCAGCTATGCTATCTGGTTCCTCACCGGTACAGTGGCATTGACCCTGTGTCTGCTCGCTCTTCTTTAATGAATGTCTCACAATTAAGTAAATAGAAAAGAAATGAATTTAAGTATATTCGTCATAGTACCACTCCTGATGTTGCTCGGCCTCTGGTTGGCACGCAACGACAAGCAGGTTCGTGGTGTGATGGTAGCCGGTGCCAGCGTATTGCTCGCACTCTCCATCTATTTGGTGTTTGCATTTCTCGAAGCTCGTGAGACAATGCCAGCCGACCAAGCTCCGATGCTCTTCACCTACTGTGTGCCTTGGTTTGAACCATTGCACATCAACTATTCACTCGGTGTGGATGGTATTTCAGTGGTGATGATTCTCTTGACATCCATCATCGTGTTCACCGGAACATTTGCCTCTTGGCAGATGGAGCCAATGAAGAAGGAATACTTCCTCTGGTTCACACTCCTGAGCATCGGTGTATATGGCTTCTTCATCTCTATCGACATGTTCACCATGTTCATGTTCTATGAGGTAGCGCTGATTCCTATGTACCTCTTGATTGGTGTATGGGGTAGTGGTGCGAAGGAGTATTCTGCCATGAAGTTGACCTTGATGTTGATGGGTGGTTCTGCACTCCTCATCATCGGTATCCTGGGTATCTACTTCTACAGTGGTGCTCAGACCTTCGAAATCCTGGATATCGCTCACCATACCAATGGTGCTCACGCTATCCCTGAGAGCGTACAGAACGTGTTCTTCCCATTGCTCTTCATCGGTTTCGGTATCCTCGGTGCGCTGTTCCCATTCCATACATGGTCTCCTGACGGTCACGCAAGTGCGCCAACAGCAGTATCTATGTTGCACGCCGGTGTATTGATGAAGCTTGGTGGTTACGGTTGCTTCCGTATCGCCATGTTCCTCTTGCCAGCTGCTACTCACGGATTCTGGATCAAGGTGTTCCTCGTGCTGACTACCATCTCTATCGTATATGGTGCTTTGTCAGCTTGTGTACAGACCGACTTGAAGTACATCAACGCTTACTCATCAGTATCTCACTGTGGTATGGTGCTCTTCGCTCTCTGTATGATGACTGAGACAGCTGCTACTGGTGCAATCCTCCAGATGTTGTCTCACGGTTTGATGACCGCCCTCTTCTTCGCCGTTATCGGTATGATTTACCATCAGGCTGGTACACGTGACGTACGTTACCTGGGTGGTTTGATGAAGATTATTCCATTCCTCTCTGTAGGTTATGCAGTAGCTGGTTTGGCTAACCTCGGTTTGCCAGGTTTCTCAGGTTTCGTAGCCGAGATGACCATCTTCGTAGGTTCATTCCAGAATGCAGATACATTCCATCGTGTATGTACCATCATCGCATGTACCTCAATCGTAGTAACAGCGGTTTACATCCTTCGTTGTGTTGGTAAGATCCTTTATCAGAAGGTTCCTAATCCAAAGTTGGAGAAGCTTCACGATGCTACCTGGGACGAGCGTATCGCTGTAGCAGGTCTGATTGCCTGTGTTGCAGGTCTCGGTATGTTCCCTCTCTGGGCAGAGAAGATTATCATGGACGCCGTAGGTCCTATCTTTAGTGTAATCATGTAATAAATATCAGAAGAAATGAATTACAGTCAATTTTTAAATATGTTTCCAGAAGCTTCCTTGATGGTAGTTCTGTTGATCACTTTTATTGCTGACTTCTGCAGTTCCAAGAGCGCAGACCGTAAGTGGTTCAATCCTCTGGTATGTCTCTTGATGCTGGCTCACATCTGCTTCAACATCTACCCTACAGAAGCCGCAGAGGCATTTGGCGGCATGTACACCACTGGTCCTGCTGCCGGTGTCTTGAAGACTATCCTGGCTTTGGGTACCCTCATCGTGATGGTACAGGCCAAGGAGTGGTTGAGCCGTAAGGACACAGCCTTCAAGGAGGGTGAGTTCTATATGTTGATTATCTCTACCTTGCTCGGTATGAACATGATGGTTAGTGCCAACCACTTCCTCCTGTTCTTCCTCGGTCTCGAAATGGCATCCGTGCCAATGGCCTGCTTGGTAGCATTCGATAAGTACCGTCACAATTCTGCAGAGGCAGGTGCCAAGTTCGTTTTGACCGCTACTTTCTCTAGCGGTGTGATGATCTACGGTATCTCTCTGCTCTATGCAGCTTGCGGTACTTTGTACTTCGAGGATATGGCTAACGTCATCACTGCGTCTCCATTGACCATCGCTGGTATGGTATTCTTCTTCAGTGGTCTGGGCTTCAAGATTTCCTTGGTTCCTTTCCACTTCTGGACAGCCGATTCATACCAGGGTGCACCAACTACTGTTACTGGTTATCTGTCAGTAGTATCTAAGGGTGCTGCAGCGTTCACACTCTGCGCTATTCTCATGAAGGTGTTCCAGCCAATGGTAGAGTACTGGACCGTATTGCTCTACATCGTGATTGTACTTTCTATCACTATCGCCAACCTGTTTGCCATCCGTCAGAGCGACCTGAAGCGTTTCATGGCATTCTCTTCTATCTCTCAGGCAGGTTACATCATGCTGGCAGTGGTAGGCAACTCAGCGATGAGCGTTACAGCCCTGACTTACTATGTATTGATTTACGTAGTAGCCAACCTGAGTGTCTTCGCCATCATCTCATCTATTGAGGAGCACAACAACGGTACAGTTCAGATGGACAGCTACAATGGTTTGTACAAGACCAATCCACGTCTGGCATTCCTGATGACTTTGGCATTGTTCTCATTGGGTGGTATTCCTCCATTTGCAGGTATGTTCTCTAAGTTCTTCGTGTTCATGGCAGCGGTACAGGGAGCTGATATCCATACCACCCTCGGTGGATGGGCATACGGCGTAGTATTCATTGCCTTGGTTAACACTGTATTGAGCTTGTACTACTATCTGCTCATTGTGAAGGCAATGTTTATCAAGCACAGCGACAATCCGCTTCCTACTTTCCAGAGCGCATTCTCAACCAAGTTGGCGCTTGCTATCTGCACAGTAGGTATCGTAGCATTCGGTGTTTGTTCATTCGTATTCGACTGGATTTCAGTTGCAGCGAATGCGTAAATCATCAATAATTTATAAAAATCCCAGCAATCGGTAAAAGATTGCTGGGATTTTTTTTGTTTTGTCTAAAAATAGCTGTACCTTTGCACCCCGAAAGAGGCATGGTGCCTCCATTATACATTATAAATTATTAATTATCAATTGAAAAATGGATAAGTTACCAATGAATGATGTCCCGATGCTCGTAAGTGCCATCAACTTCCTGCTTCGTGACCACGAGTTTGAAACACTCGATGAGATTTGTAATCACTTCAATGTGAACCGTGCAGCATTAGAAACCAAAATGGCTACTCAGGGCTTTGAGTGGTCAGAGCAGCAGAAGAAATTCTGGTAAAACCCACACGCCCAGAAAAGTATAGTCAGCACGCCCTGTAAGGGCAGAAGCTCCTAGCCCAGGGCAACACCCTGGGTAAAATAATTGCATTTAAAAACGCCCTGTAAGGGCAAAAGCTTTAAAAAAAATATATAAATTGTAAATTATTAATTAACTATGACTCCTCCTCGACCCTTGTGGAAGTCTGTACAAGACTATGTAATGATTGCGATAGGTATGATTTCCTACGCCATTGGATGGAACGTATTCCTCTTGCCAACCAATGTAACAGCAAGCGGATTGCCTGGTATTTCCAGTATCATCTATTGGGCAACCGGTTGCCCTGTGCAAATTCCGTATTTCATCGCCAACGCCACCTTATTAATATGTGCGTTCAAGATTTTGGGAGCTAAGTTCTGCGTCAAGACCGTTTATGCCGTCATCGTGGTAACCGCCTTGACCTCCTTCTTCTCCAGTCGTTTAGGCGATATTCATCTCTTGGAAAACCAACCTTTATGGGCTGCTTTCCTGGGTGCCGTTTTCTGCGGCTGCGGAATCGGACTCGGTTTCTCTGTTGGTGGAAGTACGGGTGGTACGGATATCATTGCCGCCATTGTCAACAAGTATCGCGACATTTCCTTAGGTAGAGTGATTATGATATGCGACATCTTCATCATCAGTTCCAGCTATCTGGTGGTTCACGATTGGGAAAAAGTGTTATATGGTTATGTGGTTCTTTGCGTTCAGGCATTCTGCATCGACCAGGTGGTGAACAGTCGCCGTAGAAGTGTACAGTTCTTCATCATTTCGCAGAAGTATGAGGAGATAGGCAAGCGCATCAATACTGATGCCGATAGGGGAGTAACGGTGGTGAATGCCAGCGGTTTCTATTCCGGTCAGGATGTGAAGATGCTTTTCGTGCTTGCCAAGCAGCGCCAGGCTCCAGCCATTTTCCGCCTTATCAGCGAGATAGATCCACATGCCTTTGTCAGTCAGAGTGCTGTTATCGGTGTTTATGGCGAGGGGTTTGATAAGATTAAGTACAAAGCCAAGAAAGAACACGGAGTTTAATCTTGACTAAAATATCCCCCATCTTCTATACTGAACACCATAATCAGTTAACCCTAAAAGGAAAGGGTGTGGCTCATGCCACACTCCACCTTTCCACCCAAGTTGATGCTCAACTTGTCTTTCTGATACTTGAAGTACAAACTGTTACCCAACTCAGTTCTGAGCACATAGCAGAGCTGGGAAGAATTATCATCGTAAGCTATATCAAAATCCTTGCGGCGCAAACCGTTAAACCACAGACGATAATCCAGACGGAACAATCTTGCCTTGTCAAGAGCCACACCATAAGATGTCGTTGTCCAGAAATCCCAGTTCTGCACCCGTATTCTTTTTCAGCGTCTGATAGCTTCTACTCACATCCTCGTCAATCACCCCCGAAAGCTGCTCCATATTAGAAGGCAGCGTAGCAAACGTCAGTTCCGGATTGGATATCCAGTCGCCGCCCAGCCCATCCAGACGGTATTTCAAGCCCTTTACCGATTTATCTTTTCAAAAAGACTCAAGTTTCGCACAGATAATCTGCGCTAACGTGCTTTTTTCATACCATTAGCGCAGATTATCCACGAATAATTTGCGCTAATGGGGATTTTTTTATATCTTTGCGCAGAAAATAACGAAAGATATATGGAACAGAGACTGATAGGAAGAGAAGCAGAACTCAAACTGCTCAATGAATATATAAACTCCGATAAATCAGAGTTTATCGCCGTCTATGGAAGACGACGTGTAGGCAAGACTTTTCTCATTAGAAAAGCCGTAGAGGATCACTTTGCCTTCTTCATGACAGGAATGAACGGAGTTGCCAAGGGTGAACAGCTAGTCAACTTCAGCATTGCCCTGCAAAAATACACCCACTCCACCACTCTGCAGACATTCAAGAGCTGGCTGCTGGCATTCTATGCCCTGTCACAATACATAGAAACACTTCCGGAAGGCAAGAAAGTCATATTCATCGATGAATTGCCATGGATGGATACCGCCAAATCGGGATTCATACCTGCACTGGAAAACTTCTGGAACAGTTGGGCTGTACTGCGCAACGACATCAAACTCATCGTTTGCGGATCCGCCACCTCCTGGATGATCAACAACCTGATTCGCAACCGTGGTGGCTTGCACAACCGACTGACCCATCATCTGATCGTAAAACCATTCACTCTGCACGAATGCGAAGAATACTTCAAGGCTTACCACTTCGGCTATAGCCGAAAACAGATAGCAGAATGCTATATGGTGATGGGAGGAATACCTTATTATCTGTCTATGATGGATAAATCGAAAAGTCTGGCACAGAACATCGACCAGCTTTTTTTCGCCGACAATGCAGAACTGAAAGACGAGTTCAACGACTTATACAGAGCTTTGTTTAAGAAATCAGCCGACCATATCGCCGTGGTTACTGCCCTTGCTACCAAAGGAATGGGTATGACCCGCCAGGAACTGGTCAAGGCATCGGGAGGAAAAGATAACGGAGCCTTCTCTACAGTACTGGAAGAATTGGAACAATGCGGATTCATCCGTCTGTATGAACCATTCAGCACTACCAACAAGATGACTTCCGACATTCGCCAAAAGCGAAACACCTTATTTCAGTTAGTAGATTTCTATACGCTCTTCTACTTCCGGTTCATCAAGCACAACAAGTATCAGGATTCCTCTTTCTGGTCATCCTCCCAGAACAGTCAGCTATACCATACTTGGGCAGGCTTGTCGTTTGAGATGCTTTGTCTAAACCATATAGACAAAATCAAGCATGCCCTGGGAATTTCGGGAGTACAGACCTTGGTTTGCTCATGGCGAAGCAGCAACACAGAAAAGGGAGCTCAAATAGACTTGCTGATAGACCGGAAAGATGAAACCATCAACATCTGTGAGATGAAATTCTACAAGAGCGAATTCGAAATCAGCAAGGAATATGAGGAGAAGTTGCTAGAGAAACTGCGTATCTTCACAGAAGAGACGAAGACTTCCAAATCGCTTCTCCTCACATTGATTACTTCTTTCGGATTGAAGCAGAACAAACATAGCGACATCGTACAGAAACAGATTACAATGAATGATTTGTTTGTTTAAAAGATAACCCTAAAAGGAAAGGGTGTGACTTATGCCACACCCCACCTCAAAACTCCCACACTTACTTTTTCCCCTTCGGTGCCTTACTGAACGCTGTAACCACGCCTGCAATATTCCTTCAGGTCGGTAGAGAGAGAAATCTCCAGGAGTTCTGCCTGCATCTGAGGATTTAGAGGGAAGCTAGTATACTCTGTAACGTACACTACGACTTAAGCTGCCTCAATTGTTCTTCTGTCAATCCAGTTATCTGCATAATCTGAGGCCAAGACATACCAATTGCCAACAAGTTACGGGCTACAGTCAAACCTTTGGACAATTCACCTTCAGCACGTCCTTCTGCTCTACCTTCCACACGTCCTTTAGCAATACCCTTTTCCTCGCCTTCAACATACGAGCCATAAAGACCGGAGTAGTAATCATCAACAGCCTTAATACTTTCATCGTATTTTTCTTGCTCCTCACTACTCAGATAACGAACATCTGGCGATTTTGCAAGATAATCGAGCATCTTCTTCTGTTCCGCTGAAGGCAAATTTTTAAATATTTCTTCCATATACTTCAACACATAAATCCATTTTTTATCTGCTGCGAAGATACACTTTTTTATTGAAACAGCCAAGAAATTCTAGGATTTTCTTTCAAAAAGAAGGAAAGGAAAAGGTATGGAGAGAGAAAATGATGAAGATGAGGGTGTATCATAAGTCCACGCCCCTTTCCTATATATAAAAAGGATAAGAGAGACGAAAAAGCAAGTTTTATATGTTTTTTCGCCCCATTTGCATTTATTAACTTTTTTTTAGACAACTTATTAAAATTTATCGTAAATTTGCAACCAGTTATTAAAATATAATAAGCTAAGCAATAAGAATCATTAATAGAATCAATATATATACTCTTAGTCAGACAATTATATAATTAAGAATCTGATTATCTCTATAAAACTACATAATATAACAATTAAAACCAAACAATTATGAGCAAAAAAAGTCAGTTTGGCATGACCCTATTACTATCTACGATTATAGTAGGTGGCGCCAATGCGAGTACTGTTTCTACCTCAAACACATTGGGTGCAACTATGATTGCACAGCAAGGTGCTGTTTGTAAGGGTGTGGTAAAGGATGCTGCCGGTGAACCTATTATTGGTGCATCTGTATCTGTGAAAGGTACTAAGAATGCTGCTGTTACCGATTTGGACGGCAATTTTACCCTCTCTGGTGTAAACAAGGGTACTACTATTGAAATTACCTATATTGGTTACATTACTCGTGAAATCAAATGGGCAGGTAAAGACCTCGATGTGATTCTCTCTGAGGATACTCAGGGCCTCGACGAGGTTGTGGTTGTAGGTTATGGTAGCTCTAAGAAACGCGACCTCATTGCTTCCGTATCAACCGTAAAGGCAGAAGAAATGTCAAACATCCCTGTTACCAACATCGCACAGGGTTTGGCTGGTCGTTCTCCAGGTTTGATCGTACAGGCAAACGGTGGTGGTGTCAACGCTACTCCATCTATCAGTATCCGTGGTGGTGGTACTCCTCTGTTCGTCATCGACGGTGTAGTTCGCAGCGACGTTGACTTCCGTAACCTTTCTCCAGACGATATTGAGTCTATGTCTATCCTGAAGGATGCTTCTGCTACAGCTGTTTACGGTTCCCGTGCATCTAACGGTATCGTACAGGTTGTTACCAAGAGCGGTAAGGCAGGTAGAATCAGCATCGATTACGACTTCAATATGTCTTTCTCTCAGCCAAGCAACTGGCCAAAGCAGATGCACTCTTACGAGCGTGCAGAGTGGGCCAACATTGCCAAGAACAACGACCTTTTGAATGGTGCAAAGAACGATGTATTCACAGCAGATGCCATCCAGAAAATGCGTGATGGCTCAGATCCATTGAACTTTGGTGATACCGACTGGAGAGATCTCGTACTCAGAGATTGGGCTCCTCAGACCAAGCACACCGTACGCTTGACCGGCGGTTCTGAGACCAACCAGTTCTATGTTTCTTTGGGACACATTGATCAGAACTCTCTTTACCGTAGCAATAATCACTGGATGAAGCGTACTACATTCCGTCTCGCTGAGAACACCAAGATTAAGCCTATCGGTTTGCAGGTAAACGTTGCCCTCGACGGTTATCGCCAGGAGGATACACATCCATACACTTCTACATCTAACAGCTATACCAATGTGTTCTCACACATCAAGAACAAGTCTCCATTGAATCCGGGTGTCAACAAGTATGGTCTTCCATACAACGTTACCGATAACCCTGTGGCAGAAACTGCTAGTGATGCAGGTTACAACCGCGGTATTACCAACGTAATCAACGGTAAGGGCGAGTTGATCTGGAACTGCCTCTGGGTAGATGGCTTGAGAGTTCGTCTGGCTAGCAACTACCGCTACTACGGCACTTCTACCAAGCAGTGGAGAAAAGATGCCGCTCAGTATGACTGGGATTCTGATGTTCCACAGTACTTAGGCAAGCCACAGCTCTACCACAACTCCAGCACAGGTTATTCTTATACCAACCAGGCATTCGTAGAATATGCACAGCAGTTTGGCAAGCACAGCGTTTCAGCTCTCGGTGGTTTCGAGCAGTATTACGAGAAAGGCGAGTCTTACAGTGCTCAGCGTGTAAACTATGACTTCCCTATCGACCAGATGGGCGTAGGTCCTGCCAATGATATGACCAATGGTGGTAGCGAGGCTGAGTTGGGTCGTGCTGCATGGATTGGACAGGCTAAGTATAATTACGACAACAAGTATTATGTAGAGGGTAGCATCCGTTACGACGGTTCCGACGCCTTTGCTCCAGGTCACCGTTGGGGTGCCTTCTTCAGTGGTGCTTTAGGATGGGTTGTTTCAAGCGAGAAGTTCATGCAGCCTCTCGTAGAGAAGAACATCATCAACTCTTTGAAAGTACGTGCTTCTTATGGTGAGACTGGTCTCGACAGCAGTGCCGGCCGCTTTGGTTACCTCACATCATATAGCCTGAACAACCAGGCTTACGTAATCAAGAATAAGTATGTGCCAGGATTCTCAGAGGGTAGTCTTCCTTCTCCAGACCTTACCTGGTACACCACACGCCAGACAGATATCGGTTTCGACTTCGCTTCGCTGAACAACCGACTCTATGGTTCGCTGGATTACTTCTACTACTCTACCAAGGGTTATCTGACTACTCCAACAGGTGAAAGCTATCTGAATACCGCTATCGGTATCGGCTTGCCACGAATCAAGTCAGATAGTGAGTATCGCCGTGCAGGTTGGGAAGTACAGTTGGGTTGGCGCAGCAACATTGGTGCATTGAAATACGATATTTCTGCTAACCTCACCTATTTTGATGCTCTCTGGGCACTTAATAGAGACGAGTCTGAGAGTTCTTACATGAACCCATATACTCGTACCCAGCAGCAGAAGGGTTACTACGGTACCATGTTGAAGAACCTGGGCTACTATGTGGATGCAAATGATGTTCTCAACAACCCTGGTGTAAACAGTGCTCTGAATTCAGGTTATCTGACAGCCGGTGACATCAAGTATGCCGACATGAACGGTAACGGTATGATAGACAATGGTGATATGCGCCGTCTGGGTAAGAGCCACACTCCTCGCGGACAGTATGGTATCAATATGAACTTCCAGTATAAGGGATTCTATCTGAGCATGCTCTTCCAGGGTTCTACTGCATTCGACATGTACCTCTCTGGTGTAACAACCATGCAGACAGGTCAGGCTGGTCAGTTGCCAGTTGCTTACAAGTATCAGGAAGACAGCTGGACTCCAAGCAATACCAACGCCAAGTATCCACGTCTGATGGCAAATACTGGTTTGAATGCCAACAACAACTATCAGAGCAGCGACTTCTGGCTGGTAAATGGTGCTTATCTGCGTATGAAGGACTTCCAGTTCGGTTACGACTTCAAGCACGCATTGCTTCGCGGTGTAAGCTGGTTGACCCGTGCCAAGGTAGGTATCTCTGGTCAGAACATCTTCACCATTTCTCAGGCAACCAAGTATGGTCTTGACCCAGAGAACTCTTCAACCGAAGGATATGGCTATCCTGTAGAGCGAGTACTTGCATTAACTGTAAACTTAGGATTTTAATTAGTTATGATAAAGAATATTATTAAAATAGGAATGTTCGGCGTTCTGGCATTGACCGCCGCTTCCTGCCAAGATACAATGGATACTCATCCAACAACGACATTCGACGAGGCTACGGTTTGGGGCTCAAAGGCTACCGCCAATGCTTTTGTGAATGCCACATACGACAATGTAATCAACATGTTCACAGGAAGTTCTTCCTGTGTAGGATGGGAATCCCGCACTCCAAACGGAGTAAGATGCTCTCAGGTAGGTGAGGGTATTGATGGCATAGCCACAGAGCTTGGCATCGACAGAACTTCCGACTTCGGTATCAGCCGCTTCGGCTTGCTCCGTCGCTGCAACCTGATTATCGAAAAGGCTCAGGCTTCTACTATGACAGATGGCGAAAAAGCTGAAATCGTGGCAAAAGGCCGCTTCCTTCGTGGTCTCGTATTCTACGACCTGACCCGCAAGATGGGACGCTTCGTTCCTATCATGTCTGTCATCCAGGCCGACCAGGAAGAAAAGGCAAGAGTACCTATGACTTCCAGCGTAGATGAAAGCTACAAGCTGGTAGTAGAGGATTTGGAGGCTGCCATCCCTAACCTGCCAGTTGAGGCGCAGCCAGGTGAGCCTACCAAGTATGCAGCCGAGTTGCTGTTGAGTCGTGCCTGCCTGCAGGCATACGCTTACACCAAGAAGGCTGAATACCTTGACAAGGTGATTACCTACGCTTCTGATGTTACTCAGAACTGTTCTCTCTCAGACAATTACGGAGGTCTGTTCAACGAGACAGACGAAACCAATCCAGAAATTCTCTGGGGTTACTACCGTTTGAAGGCTAACACCAAGATTGGTAATTATGAGGAGCTGATCCGCACCTATCCTAACATCTCACAGGATGACTGCATCAACTCTAAGAGTCCTATTCACTTCAAGAATCCTAACGGACGCACTTATGAAGGCTGGGCAATCTACTTCCCAACACAGGACTTGGTTGACCAGTATCTCGTAACCGATGAGAAGACCGGTGAAGCACTTCCTTGGAACGAGACTTCTCAGTACAAGGAGAATGTTGAGTCTATCGATCCAAACACAGTAACAACAGAAGGTCAGCTCGACGCTTACGAGCAGGAGAACGGTAATGCACGCCGCATGCCTACTCCTCAGGACTTCCAGCAGCTCAACACGGCTTATCCTACCAACCTGCATTACGGCAAGTTGAAGGCAGGCTCTACACGCAACATTTCTGAACTGATGTACAGCGGACGTGATGCTCGTTTCGCATCATCTATCGTTTATGATGGCTGTTCATGGATTGGTGAGACAGTAGAGACAAACCTTGGCGGTAACTGCTCTATGGGTGTACGTGATAAGGAAGACGGTGGCTGGTACAACACTACAACCGGTTACTACTGGCGCAAGTCTAACATCGAGAATCCAGAGCCACGTGCATACTTCGACTGTCTGGTACAGCTCCACTACGTGATGTGCCGCACCGGCGAGGCTTACATGAACCTGGCAGAGGCTTATCTGCTGAAGCACGATGTTACTAATGCAGTAAAGGCTCTCAATGCCACACGTGTTAAGCACGGTAAGATTGCTCCTTCAACAGCAACAACAGAGGAAGCAGCTTGGGCAGACTACATCCGTGAGCGCCGTGTAGAAATGGCTAACGAGAATGGTGATATCTACTTCAGCTATCTCCGCTGGGGTAAGTATGGCGGCTATGCTAACCACGGACGTGAGGCAGGCGACATCATCTACGATCTCGACCGCCCTGTATATAAGATGGAAATCTCTCGCGACCGCAGCCAGCTTCTCGTCAACCAGCTTACATTGCTCGGTAGTGCACAGCGCCAGTTTACCACCAAGCGTTATCTGTTCCCAATCGCTCAGTCATTCCTTGACAAGCGCGAGGCATACGATCTCGATCACCAGCAGAACGAGGGTTGGTAATCTGCAAGCAGAAGCAGATATAAATTCATATTTATAAATCATAAATAAACGTTGAAAATATGAAATTCATTAAAATCATACTTGCCATGCTCGTCATGGCACTCAGTTTCAGTTCTTGTCTTGAGAGCGATCTCAAAGACCTTCCAACTTTCGATGGCAATGACATCACAGCAGGATATGCTTGGTATCGTTACATTGGAGAAGACAAGATTAATGCCAGCGGACAGCCTCAGGTTATCCAGAAGCAATTGCAGAAGACAGCAGAGGCTATCGATGCCCAGGCTGCTACCTGCAACCTGACATTTGCAGTTCCATCCAACTTCTCTGAAAAGGAGAAGAATAATGTGAATCTCAACAACATCGTTGTTGCAGTACAGATTTCATCAGCTGCGGTAATGACTCCTGTTGAGGGATCTCCAGCATTGGGTACTCCAGCCGACTGGACTACTCCACACAAGTATGCTGTAAAGGCTGCCAATGGAGAGACCAAGGTATGGACCATTACATGTACATTAACAAAATAATTTAAGTCACACAAGGGGAGACACCATCCGCTTATGGTGTCTCCCTGTTTTTCAAGGGGCTTCAACTTATTATTAGTATGAATAAAAACAATTTATTAAAGCTGGCACTTACTCTTATAATGCCACTAACTCTGTGTATGGGAAGTTGGGCACAAGCTGTCATCTTTCCCCAGAAAAAGCAACCGGGTGTAGCTAAAATCACCCAGAAGTCAAACAGCTACCAGCTGGCCAACAAGGTATTGAAAGCCTCTTTCATCAACACAGGTGGCAAACTCTACTTCAACGGCTGTTCTGAGCTGGGACTGCAGCCTGACACAGAGTTGTTTAAGGTTCTCTTGGGAGACGGCAAAACCATTACCGCATCCGAGATGAAACTGGAAGATGTAAAGATGGTAACCCTGGCAGAGAATCCATCTGCAGCAACAGCATCTCTCCGTTATGCAGGCAAGGCTCTGGAAGCTCGTTTTACATACGAAGAACTTTCTATCGTTTGGCGCGCCGTATTGAGAAACGGCTCGCACTACCTGCGCACAGAAATGGATATCCAGGCTGCCAAAGACTTACCTATGAAGGGTATCGTGGCAATGAACTACCTGGTAGCCAAGAACAGTGCCTATACCGTTCCAGAAGTGGTGGGTAATACCCGTGGTGCCATTCTGGCAAGCAATCATATCTTTGCTGGTCTGGAAACTCCAATGGGTCTGAATTCCAGCAAGGATGAAGGCAATGCTACCCACATAGAAGGCTTATGGAGAAGAAACACCACTTTAAAAGCTGGCAAAACATGGAACATCAGTTCTGTAGTGGGCTTGGTTGCTCCTAAGCAGTTGCGCCGCTCTTTCCTGGCTTACAGCGAGCGTGAAAGAGCTGTGGCTTGGCGACCTTATCCGGTCTATATCTCATGGTATGAGTTGAACATCGACCGCAACAACGCACAAGCTCCTTCTTATAAAGGCAATATGACCGTAGAACAGTGTACCGACGTGGTAAGTCACTGGAAGACACACTTCTATGATAAATATCAGATGGCTCCAAAGGCCTTTGTATGGGATGATGGCTGGGACCAGTATGGAACCTGGACCTTCAATCCTAACTTCCCTAACGGATTCGACGAACCAGCCAACGAGGCCAAGAAGATGGGCACAGGTATCGGTGCCTGGTTAGGTCCTGTGGGCGGCTATGGTCAGTCTGGCGAATATCGCCGTGCTTACTGGCGTTCAAAGGGTGGCATGCAGCTGAGCAATGAAGATTACTACAACTTCTTCATCCGTTGCTGCACCAACATGATCGACCGTTACGACTTCCGCTTCTTCAAGTTTGATGGTATCAGCGCACAGGCTTCAGCCATCGGTCCTGACGAAGGAACAAGAGGCGAAGAGAATGCCGAGGCTATCATCAGCATCGAACGTGCCGTACGCCAGAAGCGTCCAGACATCTTCCTCAATACCACCGTAGGAACCTGGGCTTCTCCATTCTGGTTCCACTTCACAGATGCTGTATGGCGTCAGGAGGGTGATTACGGCGAGGCAGGTGACCAGGGCACCGACCGTGAGCGCTGGATTACCTATCGCGACCGTCTGGTTTATCAGAACTTCATACAGAGATCTCCTGTTTGTCCTATCAACACATTGATGACTCACGGATTCATCCTGAGCCGTTGGGGTGCCGTTTCCAAGAACATGGATTACGATGGAATCGTTCGTGAGATGCGCTGTGCCTTTGCCTGTGGTTCAGGTATGGTTGAGCTGTACAACGACTACAAGCTGATGGACGAAATCAAGGACAACCAGGGCAACGCCGGAGCGTTGTGGAAAGACCTGGCAGAATGCATCAAGTGGCAGCAGGAACAGGCAGATGTATTGCCAGATGCTCACTGGGTTGGTGGCAATCCTTGGGATGGCAAGAAGGCAAATGTATATGGCTGGGCTGCATGGAACGGCAAGAAGAGTGTGCTTACCTTGCGCAATCCTTCAACCAGTGCACAGACCTTCACCACAACCCTGAGAGAAGCCTTGGATATTCCTGCCTATGTTCGTGGAAAGATTACATTGACCCATGCCTTTAACCAGGCAGAATTGGATGGAATGCCAATCAACAAGGCTATCGACATTGATACTCCTTTGGTATTGAATCTTCCAGGCTCATCCGTATTTATCTATAATGGTCGTTAATGATTTGCAAAATCGAACGCTTTAAAATTTCATCTGGTTTTTGTGAAGGAAATCAGTTAGATGGTTTTCCATCTCCAATTGATAAGTTGCCATTCAATAATAACCGGATTCAGAAACCAGAATGTACGGAATAACTATTATAAATAATGAATTATAGACTAGGCTTATTGTAAGATTAGGTTTATAGGATTTAGTGTTAAATTTGGTTCATTTATTGACTTACACTATTCAAATAATGAAAACTAATCGTATGCCCTTTTGCTGCGAAGCAAGAGGGCATATTTTTTTTAATGGAATACAAGCTGCACGCCCTGAAAAGTGTAAGCAAGATTAAGCAGCACGCCCTGAAAGGGCAGAAGCTCCTAGCCCAGGGCATCGCCCTGGGTTATTATGGACGCAACCCTGTCGCCCTGTAAGGGCAAAAGCTTTAAAGAACCGGGCTATTTATAAGGCTTTTGCCCTTACAGGGCGCCTTGCTGATTGCTTTTATACCCAGGGCGTTGCCCTGGGCTAGGGGCTTTTGGGCCTTCAGCCCGTACTTAAACCACATGCGAAACTTCAATTATTTTAAAGTTCAACATCTAGTTTCGCCGCAAAATTACGCTTTTTTCCTGAAACGACCAAATAAAAAGCGGGAAAACTGGCTGATAGACATTCATAACTCTTTCTATCACATAATGCAAATCCCCCAGCCCGCAGTTTGCAGGTTGGGGGATGATTCTTTCTGTTCCCATTCCTATACCAACCGATAAGAATGGTACCTTCAAGAAGACACCATCTTGGCGGGAGGAGTCAGCATTCGTCCGGCTCCCCCAGATATTCAAAGATTACAGCTACCTGTCGGGGCGAAAAATATTGGCAGCCAACCAGGTATCCCTGCTTCTTCAACTCATCCCATAAAGGAATGCAACGCTTGATCCAATCCATCAGATGGCGGCGAGCTGTCGCCTTGCTGGTGGCTTCCGGAAAAAAGAGCAAGCCCAATTCCGTCTTGCTATACATACGATTCGATATCTCCATAAGCAAACTTCATCTACGCATGATGATCCTTGAAAAAGCCATCCAAGGCCTTGGCTATATAGGCACCGGTTCTGATCTTTTTATGCTCCACTTCACATTTGTGCAGGTAATAATCCTTGCGGATAAACCAGTCGTTCAGCTCGCCTAGCATGTCGAGAGAAAGTCGGTTGCTCAACTTGATAGCACAGCTTTCTTCTACTTTGTAGCTGAGTATCAGTCTTATTTTCAGTTTGATGCGGGCTACTACCAACTCATCCGGAATCTTGCCGCCACCCGTTGTGTCTCCAGTACTTCTGCGGTCGTGAAGCGTAAAGGTGATGTGATCCGGCATATGGTGATGCTTCTTTTCTCCCTCTTCACGGAAGAAGGCTTGGTAGGTGAGATAGAAGTCGATGATGTGGTGATTGTAGAGGCGCTTTAGGTCTTTGCAGGCAAAGCGGATCGTCTTCCGTTCCAGTTCCGACCACGAAGCATAGTAGTCTTTTCTGCCATGCATCAGCGCCATCAGGTTTTCAGGCTTGATCATAGTGTAGCCTTTCATCGCCCAGCAGTTGGAAAGGAGATAGAGCTTGATGCTCGATGCACTTTTGCACTTCTGAACTACATTCAGATCAATCTTGCTGGCACCCTTGCTGAAGCTGTAGAAGAATCGGAGCTGATTGTTGCCGAAGATGAACTTCGCCATCCATCTGCCCTGACGGTTCTTATATACCTCGCTCTCAAACAGGCAGTCGAAGAGGCGATAACCTGTCTGATTGCCCACCTTGAAAGGCAGTTCGATAGGTTTTCTCGGCATCTGGGTAATCACCTGTCGCAACTGGGCGCAGTGCTTGCCTCCGGTGATGTCCAGCTCGGAGAGCTTCATCTCCACAATGGTGTGACCTGCAGCCAGTTGCTCAGAAGTGAAATAGAATCCGTTGTGGCTCACACGCTGTGGGATGACGTAGTTGACAATCACCTTCTGTGCATGCTTGATGAGCTGCAACATAACTTTTAGTTCCACAATGGAATAATCATTGTGGGAAAGCCCCTGCACTCCTAAGAGTGTGATGATGTCCTTTTCTGCTGGTGCAGAAGGGAAAGGTTCGGCCGATAGGGTCGAGTCTGGTTTGAACTTAATACTCATTACTATCTTTACTTTAAGATTGTTAGCGACCTGTCCAGAACTGTGGGCGAATCGTAGTTGTTTATTATTAAAGACGGCAAGGAGTCAAAGTGGGCAAATAATACTGACTGAAGAAAACATTGACCTTAATAATAAGGGAATTGGCGCGCTTCCTCAACTTTATCCAAATTTGCCTACTTCTCTTCCATGCCGTTATTTCAGAATCGAAACAACAGGCATAGAATGCCCGGTAAGCATTTCAATTTGGATTCTCTAAAAAGGGGGCCAACCCTTTGTACTTAGAGTGTATTCTTGAAGTTACTTACAAAAAGCTTTTCCAATACATTGTATCGGAATGAGAAACACGTTCTCTGAGCTTTACGAATGCAAAATTACAACTTTTTTCTGAAACGAACAAATTTTTTCTCAAAAAAAAGCAGAAAAATAAAAAAAATAATCCTCCTCACGCATTACGTATGATGTAGATAGATATAAAACGTATTCATTTCCCCTATATATGTATAATGTATAAGGAGAAAATTTTGCGTAACTTTTTGAACTGCAGAATGTTGTAATGCTAGATGTTGCTTTGGTAGTGGCTGGAATTCTTCCGTTATTCTGTAATTAGCCCTGAGGGTATTCCAAACTTGCTCTGATAGTGGTATTATTTTGCGGATTTGCCCTGATTGTGATATGCTCTCTTTTCAGATGTCCATCGTTTTTATCAGTGATGGCTGTCGCTCCTATCTGCGATAGCCCTCGTTCCTATCAGCGGTGGCTGCCGCTCCTATCAGCGATACCCATCATTCCTATCAGCGTGGTCTGTCGCTCCTATGAGCGATACTCATCTTTCCTATGAACGACTCTCTTCTTTCCTAAGAGCGATTGGCGTGCCTGATAAAAGAGTGCAAAAGTGAACATAAGAAGGCGAAAGAGTGCAGAAGACGACGGAAGCGGACGAAAGTGTGCAGATGCCCCCTCGCCGGTTTCGTAACTTTGCCATTGCATTCGGGAAGAGTCCGATGCACGAACATTCTATCACAATTTAAATTTTTAGTATTATGTCAGTTAGTTACAGTTTGGTAAAGTACGTTCCTAAGTTTGGAAAGAATGCAGGTAAGGGTAAGTTTTATGCCCGTGCCCAGGTGAACGAGAAGACTTCGCTCAAGAAGTTCTCTAAGATGATTGCGATGCAGACCACGGTTACCTATGCAGATGTCACCGCAGTATTGGTAAGTGCGGTAGAGAATCTGATACTGGAACTTCAGCGTGGCAACCAGGTGGAGTTTGGCGACTTGGGCAAGTTCCGTCTGCAGATTGTCAGTGATGGTGCTGACAGTGCCGCTGATTTCAAGAGCGACACTCATATCAAGGGTGTCAACGTTCAGTATGCTCCAGGTCCGGAACTGTATTCTGTATTCCAGAATATGGAGTTTGTACAGGTAGCATCCCGTGCAGTACAGCGTGCCGCATTGAAGGCTGAGAAGGAGGGTGCCAAAACGATTGACATTGAGGAGGTGAAGAAGGCTGCCAGCAAGAAGCAGAATACTTCTGGCGACAGTTCTGCAGGTGGCGATTCTTCTACCGACGGCGAGCATACCTCTGGTGGCAGTACAACGGGCGGCAGTACAACAGGCGGCAGTACAACGGGCGGCAGTACTGATGGTGACAATGTAAGTTTGTAGAACCATTGCATCATGGCATCATGGTAAGTATCATTTAATTTTATTCATTTAAATCTTTAAAATCTTTAGCGTATGACAGAAAAGAAGAGACAGACACTGAACGAGGTCATCAAGTTTGTGGTGACAGTATTAACCGCCCTGCTTGGGGCACTGGGTGTATCATCCTGCACCCTATAGTGAGGAGGACGGCTTATGAGAAAGATTGATATGATTGTGGTGCATTGCAGCGGTAGCCGCTGCAATCACCGGTACACTCTGGAGCAGTTGCGCCACGACCATGTGGTGGTGAACGGTTGGCGCGACATCGGTTATCATTTTTACATCACCCTGGAAGGTGTGGTTTATCCCTGCCGTCCGGTGGAGCGGATGGGTGCTCATGCCTTGGGCTACAATGCTCATTCCATCGGTATCTGCTACGAGGGCGGTTTGTCGCCGAGCGGTTGCATTTCTGATACCCGCACGCCAGCCCAGAAGGAGGCGATGAAGCTTCTCATCCTCCGTCTTCACCGTGAGTTTCCGGACATCAAGACCATTCTGGGTCACCGCGATTTGCCAGGCATGCAGAAAGCCTGTCCCTGCTTCGATGCCACGAAGCTCCAGCCTCTGCTGGCTTCATAGCATCTCATGAAATTCTCCCAACCTGTATATTCTGGCAGGTTGGGGGAATATCAAGGATACCGGAAAGTAAGAAGGGTCTATACGCCACCTTTTCATCGTGGCATATAGACCCTTGTCGTTTCCCGTGAGGCGCAATGTGTACCAAACCTGTTAATTATAAGTAATAAAAACAAAAAATCTATCGTTTTTGTTACTTATGTGAAACAAAAAGAGTATCTTTGCGAAAAGTTTTACTCGTATGAAACAAAAAATATTAGAAAGACTATTTCGAAGACCTGGGAATCAGGAATCATATTATAGGTGGCAACAGGCGTTTTGATATAGAAAAGGTAATGGAGAACGCTGTATATATCCATTTGAGCAGGATGGGATATAAAGTATATGTTGGTCAGATGTATAAGGCTGAGATTGATTTTGTTGCCGAGAAAGCGGATAGTGTGGCGTATGTGCAAGTTACCTATCTGCTGGCTTCTGAGGAAACGGTAGAGCGTGAATTCGGCAATTTGAAATTGATAAAAGACAGTCATCCCAAATACGTGATTTCTATGGATAGGCTTTACAGTCAAACCAATATTGATGGCATTAAGCACATTCATCTGCGAGATTTTCTGAAAATGACTACTTTGGTTTGATGCCAGGTAGATTATGAATATCACCATATAATCAAGGGTCTATACGCCACCTTTTCATCGTGGCATATAGACCCTTGTCGTTTTCCCATGAGGTGCGGTAAAAGTCACTGTATTAAGTACTTATGCCACACCCTTTTCTTGTTCAGCAGCAAACGCCAGCATATAACTTATCTATTGGAAATATCAAATCCCAATTCTTTCCCCAAACGATATTACCAAACTCTATCTTGAACTTTTTGAATTTGTTTTCATTCAAGTAAGAGTTATATTGCGGATGTGGGTGATTTCTGATAAAAGCACCTACATCTATCGTCTTAATGGTATCATCATTAAAGTGTAATTCAACTTTTAATGGCGCCACATATTTTGCAGAAACGATACTTAAGTTCATAATTTCTTCGTTATTTTAGTTGAACGTGTATTGGTTCATGCTCATTTGAATAGAACAGAAAGATAAATCCGAAGTATTCAAATATCTTTGGCATCGCAACCTCCTTTTTTAATCTATCTTGATTGCAAAGTTACGATTTTATTTTGAAAACGCAAAGAAAACGGGAGAAAAGTTTCGGGAAAAGTTTGGATTCCCGTATTTTATAAGATAAAGGATAGCCATCCCATACCAATACTAATCCGGAATACATTGGTAGGGAACAAATACTCGTGGCAGGTTGGGGGAATATTATGTGTTAAAATCACAAAAAAACTTTGTGTTGTCAGGGTTTTGATGTATATTTGCAGAACTAATTTAAAATATTAAGGATTATGAGTGAAAGTGAGATTGAGGGCTTTATCAACAAAGTTGAATCAGGTTTAGTTGAAGCGCTCAGCATGATATGTTGGTAGAAAAGGCTTTATACAATCGTCCTGTGGTCATTAGTGACGGAAATGGCGGGGTAGTAGAAGTTTCTGCCAAGCAATTATTAAATTACTGAACTTTCGCAAGTAAGCCCCACACGCCCTGAAAGGGCAGAAGCTCCTAGCCCGTACTTAAGCCACATGCAAAGTTCAGTCATTAAGAATCTGAGCAATTCATAAAAAACAGAAAGCGGAGATGTAGATTATGAATATCACCATATAATCAAGGGTCTATACGCCACCTTTTCATCGTGGCATATAGACCCTTGTCCTGTTACATAAAAAACGCAATCTCTCACTTTTTCCGTAACTTTTCCAAGAAATCCCTTGCAGATATGAAAATAAAGTCGTAACTTTGCGCTTGAGAATTTTAAAACAGATGGTTATGAAGTACTTAGATCCTAAGGCAGACCTCACGTTCAAGAAGATATTCGGCAATCATCCTAAAAGACTGATCAGTCTTCTGAACGCACTCCTGCCACTCAGCGAAGAGGAGCAGATACAAGAAATCAAGTATCTGCCTACAGAACTTGTGCCCCAGCTCGAAGGGGGCAAAAACACCATTGTGGATGTACTCTGCACCGACGTCAGAGGCAGGAAGTTCTGCGTGGAAATGCAGATGGAATGGTCTGATGCATTTCAGCAGCGAGTACTGTTCAATGCATCCAAGCTCTATGTGAGTCAGGCTAAAAAGGGCGGAAAATACAGCGAACTGCAACCAGTGTATTCTCTCAACCTGATAAATGATATCTTTGCGCATGATACTCCAGATTTCATCCACAACTACCGCATCGTGCACGATAAGGACAGTAATAAGGTCATCGAAGGCTTGCATTTCACCTTCATTGAACTCCCTAAGTTCACTCCTCATTCCATTGCCGACAAGCGCATGATGGTATTATGGCTCCGTTTCCTCACGGAAATCAATTCCAATACGAAGGATATTCCTTCCGACCTGCTCAATGACCCAGAGATTGGAAAAGCCGTAGAGGAGCTGGAGATTTCCGGCTTTACAGATGCCGAGCTCCGTGCCTATGATAAATTTTGGGATTCCGTAAGCGTTGAAAGAACCCTCATTGGTGACAGCTACCAGAAAGGTAAGGAAAAAGGTATTGCTGAAGGCATGGAGAAAGGTAGAGCAGAAGGCAAACATGAGGCCAACACAGAAACAGCACAACGACTGCTGGCAATGGGATTTTCTGCCGAACAGGTTGCCAAAGCTACCCAGCTGTCTTTGGAAATCATTAAGAATCTGAGCAATTCATAAAAAACAGAAAGCGGAGATGTAGATTACGAATATCACCATATAATCAAGGGTCTATACGCCACCTTTTCATCGTGGCATATAGACCCTTGTCGTTTAATGTTCGTTGCGGGCAGAACATTTCCGCCCGCAACGGCTTACTGCTTCTTCAAGGTAGGCAATGCTCCTTTAAGTTCGTAACGCCACTTTGAGCCTGCGTTCTGCAAGGCGGTGTTCATGGCATCAACGGCGTTCTTCCAGGTAACGCCAGTGCCGTCCACCTTCGTGGCTTTGGTGCTTTTATTATTGTAGCCGATACCTTGTTCATGATTGTTCTTCCAATAGCAGGCGGTCACGGTGGTGTAGTTATTTCCCAAAAAGCCGCCGATATGCATATAGCCAGTGCTACTCCCCGTACTGGTTACGTTGCCCGTGGCATAGCAGGCAAGGAGGCTGCTTCCTGCGTTCATTCCCACCAGACTGCCGCCAGCGATATTCTTTGCGGGGTTTATTTCTATGGTCACGTTGCCCGTGGCATAGCAAGCGGTCAGGGTGGCACTCGAATTCGTCTGACCTGCCACGCCGCCGACATCGACCGTTCCCTTCACTGTGGCCGAGGAGCTGCATCCGGTGATGGAACCGCCTATTTGATCACCCACCACACCGCCGACATACACCGTGCCACTGACGCTGCCCGACACCGAGCAGTTTTCAATGGTGCCCCAGCTAAATCCTACCACGCCGCCAATACTGCCGCCATATATTTGATTGCATGTTATCTGTACGCCCTCCATCACCACGTTCTTCACCGTACCAGCTCTATTGAGATAGCCGAACAGACCCACATATTGGTCATTTGTCGTAACGGTCAGCCCCGTGATGGTATGGCCGCCACCGTCGAAGGTGCCTTTGTATGAGTTGTCGTAGTCTGTGCCTATCGGTGTCCAGTCTTTGCCTGTGAGGTCAATGTCTGTGTCGAGGGTAATGTTAATGTCGCTCTTACCTCCGTTCACTAATTTGGCTATATTCATCAGACCATCGGCGGAGGTCACGGTGTAGCTGCCGTTGCTCTCTATGGTATAGCCCAGGTCTTTTGCCGCAGCGAGGGAGACGGTGTAGGTATATTCACCGCCCGCCTGCCAGTCGGTAGCATTCTTCATCTTATAAACGAAGGTCTTGCCGTTAGTGAAGGTGCAGGTAATGAAGGTCGTGCCAGCTGCCACACTCTGCGGGGCTACGAGGGCGATGTAGGTGTTGCTACCCTTGTCATACGGGACGATTATATCCGGGTTGTCGCCTTCAGTGGAGAGACCCGTCAGCTTCACGGATGCCAGCCCCTCGGTGTAGTCCGTCAGAACGATGGTCACCCGCGCCGTGCGGTGGGTGAAGCGAAGCGTGGGGCTACCGTAAGTCACCGTCTGTCCGTTGGCTACGATGAGGTCGCTGCCCTCAAAGTCTTTCTGGGTACTTTGGTTGGCTTTTACCTTTACCGCAGGTGGGGTTGTCTCGCCAGCGGTGTAGGGCCACCACGCTGTGACGGTGATGTCGTTGTGGTTGGTCCAGTAGTACGGGTCGGTGGAGGTCAGCGTGGCGCTGGTGGGGTCGGCAGTGGTGGGCGTTACGTCGTATGCCTTCACCGTGCCGTCCATCAGGACTGCCACGCTCTGCACACCCTCCCAATTGCCGTCCACCGGGGCACGGGTGCCGGCGGTGGCTGTCGCAGCGGGGTTCAGCCCAGTGGCGGTGAAGACGATGGATGTGCCTTCCGCCCCTTCTGGCAGGAAGCCCGCTTCGTCCTGTGTGCAGGCGGCAAGGCCGAGCAGCAGGGCGATGGCTGCGAATATATGAATGGTTGTTCGTTTCATGATGCGTGTTGTTTAGGGGTTGTTATTGTTTCTTTTGCAGTACGGGCAGACCGTTGGTGCCTAGTGCCCACTGGTAGTCGTTGTCGGTGAGGGCGTGGTTCATGCCGTCGACGGCTGTCTGCCATTTCACGGTTGCGCCGTCCACCTTCGTGGCATCTACCGTTCCTCCTTCATTACGGAGTACTCCTTGCCCGGTATTGCCTCCCCAATAACAGGAAGTTATATCCTTGTAGTTGAAACGCACTAGAGTTCCACAGCCAGACTCATCTATCAATGTGCCGTTGAACCAGCAAGCGATGATATCGCCATAATTTGCATTGGCTATACCACCACTATGTACAGTAAGTTTTCCCGTCACAGAGCAGGCAATGATTTGGCCATGATTTCGGTCCACCATTCCAGCAGCTCCTCCACTACTGCCATCCAGATTCACATCTATGAGTTGTAGGTTCTTTATCACTCCACTTACATTTAAAAAATAAAAAAGTCCAAAACTCGCTGCTGAAAAGTTTAATCCCGTAATGCGGTGTCCCTGCCCATTAAAGACGCCGGAGTAGCCTGGCCATGTGTCTAAACGTGTCCATTTCTTACCCGTCAGGTCGATGTCGGCGGTGAGGGTGCAATTTATCGATTCATCTTTTTGTATGGCTTTATTCCATGCCAATAGGCCGTCGGCGTTATAGACCGTGTAGGTATTGGTGTTGCTGTCGTAGATGTAGCCCAAATCCTCGGCTGCGCCACTCTCGCCGCCGCCGTCAGCCCAATCACCGATGGTGCAACCCTCTAATGTCAAGCCAGTGGCGTTCACCTTAACGGTATATTTATAGCGGCTGCCCGCCTTTAATACGACGTCGGTCTGCGGGCGGAAGTAGAAGGTGCCGCCGCCGAGTTCCACCTTGACGAACGGCTTGCCTGCCGCAACGGTCTGCGGGGCGGTCAGTGCCTCGTAGGTGTTGCCGCTTGCGTTGTAGGTCTTGATGGCGGTCGGGTTGCCGTTATCGGCAGACAGGCTCACGAGGCTCACCGTGGCACCGGCGACGCTCGTGAATCCCGTGCCGGGCTTCAGTTCGATTGCCACGCGTGCCGTGCGGTGGGTAAATTCAAGTGTCGGGTTGTTAAATTCCACCGTCCGGTTTTCTGCAGAGATGAAGTCGCTTTTCTGGAAGTCAGCCAATTTGCTTTGGTCTTCTGCCACCTTCACGGCAGGCATCTGTGTGATGTCGGCATTGTTGAAGGGCCACCATGCCGATACGGTAATCGGGTCGCGGCTGGTCCAGTAGTACGGGTCGTTCTTACGTGAAAGCGTGGCACTCTTGAAATCGGTAGAAGCCGTTACGGTGTATTCCTTTA
>ERZ1023877.18-NODE-18-length-59325-cov-18.424397_pt1 | contig 59325 bp, 102 predicted proteins | sample MGYA00380392_ERZ1023877 | MGnify/ENA primary metagenome ERZ1023877 (study PRJEB33179, sample SAMN07449003) | human gut metagenome | biome: Human-gut; feature: Human associated habitat; material: Faeces | host: Homo sapiens | place: India: Bhopal | collected...
GGTTTGCAGTGTTTCTTCTCCTTGAAAAAATAGCAGGGGATGAGAGAATCGAACTGCATTGACTACTTCCTTATTCCGCTCTATTACTGGGCTTCTGGCTTTGTACCTTGATTACTTTGATTACTTTGTAATCAAAATCCTAATAATTGATAGCATTATTAACTTGCTCAATCTTAGTTCTATCAGTCTTATTACTGTAAATGTAATATTTTCTTGTTGTCTCAATGCTTGTATGTCCCATCATTTCTGTTATAACAGTGTCACTCACGCAATTATCATACAACGCAACACTGTATGCCCGGCGGACTTTGTGCGTGGAACGATAATTAATGTCCAGTGCCTTGCATATCTTATGCAACTTTCTGTTAAATGCTTGTTCCTTTATGCGCTCTCCCTTTTCTTCAAACATATAAGTTCCAAAAGGATTTAATCTGCGAATTGCCTTAACAGTATTTACAGCTTTATCTGGAATAATTATATCTCTTAATCCTGCGTCAGATTTAGGATAGTCGCTTACTATCTTAGCCCATTTCCCATTTTCATCTCTGACCTTAATTTCTGTTCTTTGTATAGAAATATAATGTTTAATAGTTCCATCTTTCAGTACAGTGTTGTGAATATCAGAAAACTTAAGTGATGATAACTCGCCAGCTCTCATTCCACACTCAAACATAAGTAATAATCCCAGGCTCCTTATATCATATCGTTGCCATAGATATTCTGTGATTCTTGGAATTTCATCCTCGAAATACACCTGTTCCTCTTTCTTTTTCACATTTTTAGTAAAAGCTCTGCGTGATAAATCCAAGTCTCCCATAAATTGTGTGATACTTAGATTGGTATACCCCTTTTTCTTGGCATATTTAAAAATGCCATTAATAAGGATTCGCATATCAGAATATGCCTTATGTGTAAGTTTGCATTCGGCAATAACAGTCTTAATAAAGCATTCTAAGTCATCTTCTGTAATGTACTTGATTTTCTTATCTGCCATGTGATATGCTTCATTAGTGAAAAATCTGGCAAAGTTATCATTATACTTATCATATGATTGCTTCTTGATTTCGTGATATTCAAGTTTTTGGTCTACCCATTCCTTGAATACAGTCTTAACCAAAGGTTCATTAGCAAGTTTCTTGTAGTGTTCCACAATTCCATCTTCAAGAGACTCTTGTGTTGAACGCTTTAGCAGCTTCCTGCCGCTTGATGTGCTTTCGTCTGGCAAGTATGTATACCACTTCTCGTCCTTTCCTTGCCAGATTTCATTATTGTGTGCTTTTAAATATTTTTTCCTTTCGTTCATTTCAATTTGTTTTTGAACATCGTCACGAGAGATAATACCATTCTCCAGTACATAATTCAACAACTCTTTGTCTGTTAATTCCAATCACAGCACACCCTTTCAATTTTATTTTTAATGTTTCTTATTCTCCTTTCAAGAGTTCTTTGCGATACGCATAATCGTGCAACTATCTCTTTTTGTGTAAAATTCCGAGAAAGAAGTTTAAATATTCTCTCTTCTTCCTCGGTAAAATTGGCATTTTCCAATATCTTTTCAAGCTCCGGCTTAGTCAGTTCCGATAACTTCATAAGCCATACTCCTTAATATTTAATTTTTATTTTTGTCTCTTCTTCTAATTGTTCAATAAGTTCTTTTGGATCTATAAGTCCTGCATTGAAATCTTCGTTGAATTTATCAATCTCATCAATAAGCCGTTCTAGTCGCTTATTTCCGAATCCAAATTTATCATGTAGGACCCATAATAGAATTGTTAAGGCATTACCAAACATTTCTTTATTTTCTTTATTCTTCTGCCTGTTTAATTGAACTCTCATCATTTGTTCCTGAAATCTTCGTTGTTCCGACTTGCTCATTTAACATAGCCTCTCTTTTCTTTTTCTCCCGATATCTTTTACAGTATATGGCATTTTTACCGGTTTCAATCCTTTTAGCTTCTATTCTTTTTTGTGCAGCTTTGCCTTTTTCTGATTGCTTATACCTTTTTTGTGCAGCCTTGCCTTTTTTAGTCTGAAAATATTTCTTCTGGCTAATTTTATGTTCTTCTGACTGATTATATCGTCTGCGTCTAGCTTTGCCTTTTTCGCTCTGTTCATACATTCTGTCATATATAGCCTTTGCTCTTTGCTTAGGCTCTAATTGCTCTAATTTATTTCTAAAGGCAATTTCTTTATCTAGTTTATTCTGCTGAACTATATCCGGCTGTTCAAGCATATTGTATAAACAATCATCTAAAGTACAGTTAAAGCAATCGGGATAAATACAATTTTTGGGTTTCATAATTTACCTCATGGCGTTTATTCTTTCTTGAATATCTTGAGGTGCTTCAATATACTCTTCTGTGCTTGTATTTTGACCAATAAGGGCATTTTCTTTAATTTGTAATGTATTTATATCTCTTTGGAATTTTTGCTCGATTTGAGCCTTATACGAATTTGCATTTGTCTTTTCGATAAGTGATTTGATATTGTCTGGCATACGATTTATTTCATTCGCACGCCTAACAACTGTTTCATAGGTTCTTAGAAAATTTGATTGTATTACTGTTTCAATCGTCTGATAATCTGATGTCGCCCAGTTTTTAAGGTTATCTGGCATGCCTACAGCCTGTTTTACAAGTGGCGGCAGCTTGTTAAATTCTTCAACTGCCCCATATGTACCATTCCGTAACGCCTTACTAACCAACCCCCAAGCTGCCATTCCGTCAAGCTCCTGTGGTTGTGATATGGTCTGTATTTTGCCTATCAACTGTCCTATACTTGGAGCAAATCCGCTTGTATCAGATGTGGCATACGCTTTTAGTGCTATTGACACTTGATTGTAGCTGTATGCTTCCAACATCATATTCCACACATCTACTGTCTCCGACAGGTTGTTAGGCTTGTAGTTAGGGTAGCAACCACACATAATGCGAATGATTTTAACTGTTTCTTCTCTTGTCATTGCTGCTCCCTTTTAATTGATTCGATATAGCGTCTAACTTGTCACATATAATAGCACTGTTGACTGCTATTGTTCTTAAAAGCGATTCAGTTCTTCCGTTGTGTGGATAATCACTTCTAAAATCAGTCCCTTTAAGTGTGTCATCTAATCTACTCATTCTTATCACCTGCCTTTAACTTTAGCTGCCTTGCCATCTCGTCAATCTCTTCCTCTTCTAAAATAGTAAAAGCACATAGCTCCTTTATAGCTTTTACAGTATCGTCAATAGCTTCATTGTAGCCGACTGCATATCCGTGATTATATCCTGCCTGCCTATTTTCTTCCAACATTCTTTCTGAAATATTAGGTAACATTCTGTGTTCTTTTTCTGTCATTTTTATCACTCCTTTACACATTATCCCAGTCAATAGCACCCTTATTGAAATTCTGATTGCCTTGTTTTTCGGAAACGACATTCTGATTAAGGTAACTTTCAAACTTCGTGCCAAACAAGGTATCTGGTCTTAAATATCTTTCCCTTTCAGTTCCAAGCCATTCATTAACCTTTTTATCTATGACTGTGTAAAAATCCTGTTCAGTATATCCCTCTTTGATTCTTGCCCCGATATGCTTTTTAGTATTAGGTGTATTGTATCTATATCTGGTATTACATCTGTTATTTAAGTAACTAATAATATTTATATATATATTATTATCTATATTATCTTTCTTTTTATTTACTATATTATTATTAACAGAAACAGAATCAGATACAGTATCAGAATCAGTATCAGAAACAGATGTCTCCATAGGGTATGTATACCCTATGTATAGGGTATCATTTTTAATGGAATCAACCATATCATTAACATATTTTCTAAATTCATCAGATTTAATATGTTTGGCAACCCCTAAAACCCCTGTCAAGACTTTCTCTGATTTGCTCCAATTATACTTATACCAATGTAATATCAGCACTTCTTTAGTTTCTGAATCAAACTTAATAACCTTGTGTACCTTATCAAACCTTTCTAACAGTCTGATAACAGTATCTTTGTTATAACCTGTCTGCCTTGTCATTTGCGAATAACTAACCTCATAACACCCACATATATTTGTCTGTGGATTTGTTAGCAAATATATGTAGAAATATTTGTCCTCTGGCGTAAAATCATCTTCAACCTTGTTGTCAGTCCAAAATGATAATTGAACATTTCTATATATTGCCATATCATTGCTCCTGTTCTTCAAGTTCTGTCACATTATTACTTCACTAAATCGTTAATATTAACTCTAAATCCGTCAAATTTCTTGCCTTTACTTCTAACATAGGCAGATGTATCAAAAAACATCAAGTTACCACTATTATCCGTTGCCATACTTACACCATTTCTTGTAAGACTGCCTTTGAGTAGGTCAAGTAAAATCTGTATTTCCTGCTTTGTTTCGTCTTTCATTATTTACCTCTCCATATCTCTTCATCAAGAATATATTGCCTGATAAATCTATCTGCGTACTGTGGGTGTATCATTGACCTTGCTGTTTTTCGACTCACATTCTCATTGCCTTTTAATTTCTTAAATCTTACAGCTTCAACATAATCAAGTGACTCAAAAATAAAGTTGTTTTTCGGTTCACAGTTAATAAAGAAAAATTGTGTCGGCTTCTTCATAGAATCTCCGTTTTTTGTTCGGTCTTTATCTATCAATTTAGGTTGAATGCACCAATATTGCTTTAAATAATGTTGTGCTGAATACGGATTTTCGATTATCATATGCAAGCCTTTTCGTAAACAAACAATAGTCATTTTAGAAATCAAAAGATACAACTCTGTCAATTCTTCCTGCATTTTAATTGTGTATTCTAATTTCTGCTCTTCACTCCAATTCCGCTGTGTGCTGCACTGACATCTGAAATGCAACATTATCTGGTCTTCAAATCTCACACAAGGAAAAAACGCAAATATCAAATCATCAGGGCTTATCTTATCAAACAGACTCGGCTTGCCTTGATACCCCCCCCTCAATCTCTTTAAAAAGGTCTGTAACATAATCGGTTTCGTTAAATTCATTCTGAATATCATAGTCGTAGGCTTCAATTCCATACTTTTTGAAAGCGTTCTTGAATGTGCCTGACTGTTCAAATAAACAATGTACTATCATACTGTATCTCCTATAAAATCACTTATATTCATTTGACTGTCCTTTTCAAATACAAGCATTTCATTCTTTGCACGCTCGTAAAAGTTTCTGTCAATCTCGAATCCGTATGCACTTCTGCCAAGCTCTGCGGCGGCTCTTAACGTGCTACCACTGCCGCAACAAGGGTCAATAACAACGTCTCCCTCGTCTGTAAAAATCTCAATCAGCTTTTTAAGGACTGCTACAGGCTTTTGCGCGGGGTGAATTTTCGGTATATCTTTTCCGTCTTTCTCCCAAGTGAACCAATTGAAAATCATATGCCCTGTACCTCTGATATTCTTTCCGTTTTCATCAATCTGCAAGCCATTTCTGAATTTTGGTAACTTATTTCGGTACAGTACAAGTGCATATTCTGTAGCACCTACGATACGCATATTAGCTTTAAGTACCTGTGGACTGTAATTTTTACAGAATACAAGTGGTATGTAATTAACAAATCCGTGTTTCTTTGCGGCGGCAATCAATGTTGATAACTGTTCAAATGAGCAAAATACAATCATACAAGGACTATTACTGCTTCTGCCCCTTGCGATAGGTTTTGTATCTTCTTTCTTCAACATCTTTGAGCAAAAATGGAAGTATTCATACAAATTAAAGTTAAAATCCGAATTGAAAGCTGCCTTTTTCGCAAGTTTGCTTTCTCCGTTCTTATTATCGCCGCCGTTGTACCACATAGGGTTACTTCCATAGAAGTTAGTTCCTACATTGTAAGGAACATCAGCAATAATAAGCTGTGCTGGCGGTATTGCATATTTCTTGTAATTCTGCATAGAATCACGATATATCTCGCATTTAACTTTTTTCTTATACATTCAAATCTACCAAAAGGAAACCTCGGTTTTATGTCGCGACAACCTATTCCTTTCTTTGATTTCTAGTTAGTTATCTTCTTTTCTTTCAAAACTCTCGCAAGGCACATCAAGCAAGCAACTGCATTTTTCGTATTCTGTCACTCCCCAGTATGTCTTGTATCTGTAAGAGTTTTTACAGTTAAAACAGAAATCCTTGCCATTGTTCAATTTGCAACTTGTCTTTTTATCTTCCAACTTTTTCCCAAGACTCTCGTTTATGCTTTTGAGTTCCTCGACCTTTTTCTGCGATTTCTCAAAATCCTCAATGAGCTTGTTGTATTTCTTCTTGCTTAAAATCTTCACTCTGAATCACCCACTTTCTCAAAAGGAACTCCTCTTAAATGCTCGTCAAGGTCTAATTCTGTTCCGTCAATATTGCCATTCAGCTTGTTTTGGCAGTGACACAATAGCGTTCCAAGGTCGCAAATTCTGCCTGCCCTATATTCGCTTATTATGAAGTCAAGAACTCTGTTTACGCTTTCCATCCTGTACTTTACTATCTTTGAATTGTAATCAAGTCTTATATCCGCAATTTCTTTTTCATGCTGTCTGATTTCAGCTAAATCGCACTTGCAAAATTCATAATCGCAAATAAGTTTTTCCTTTGCATCTCGTGCGACTTCTTCTGCTGTATAGCCTTTAATTCCGCTCATTAACTTCTACCCCCTTTTACTTACAAGCATATCTGCTTTTATAAGTTCATAAATAATATCAAGGTATGTTCTGTTGTCTCTGTATGGGCAATTTGCGTTTTTATGTATTCTTGGGTCATTATCCTTCCAATCATTAACGCCAAAATACACATCGCTAACAAAAAGCATTTTCACACCTTTTGCAACGCAAAGGTAATAGCAACCATTCTTACCATATTCGCCCTTGCACTTCTTAAATCCAAATTTTTCAAATTCCTTTGCTTCAACTTTCGGAATCAACATTTTCTTCACCCGCTTTCAACAAATCCATAAATTTCTCATACTGTTTCTGCGATACCTTGTTATGCTTCTTATCATCTCTAATTTCGATTTTAAGGTGCTTTTCTGCGATAGACGATAATTCCCTCGCTAACACCTTTTTGCCTTGCTGTATGCCCTGCATATAGCCTTTAGGTGCTTTTCTCTCGCCTATTGAACCACTAGCACGATTTTCTCCTTGTCCGCCTAAACTGACATTGCGAAGCTGATAGCCTTTATCAGCATATAGCTTGATGTAATACTTCTCTTTCTCGTCAAGCTGACTTTCGGGGAAATTTAGAAATTCAACTCGCCAACCATAAGGGTTTTTCTCCTTATCGTACAGTTTATGTTTGCGTAAGCTAAGGTCTATGTGCTGTTGATAACCTACAAGGTGGCTCGCCAATCTGCTAAGTGTATGTACCGCCTGTCCGACATAAGCGTACTTAAATCCGTTTTCATCTTCTCGAATTAAGAAATATATTCCGCTTTTGTCATTCAGTTTTGGATTCAGCTTCAACAGTCGCTTTTTATTCTCCTGTTCAATTGCCTTGGCTCTCGCTATGTTTTGATAATTCAAGAATTGCCACCTGCCTTTACTATCTCGATTGCCTTGCCAATAAAATAATTTGGGTCATAATCCTGCAATGGGTCTTCGCATTCTTTTCTAAGTTCTTCCAACTGTTTCACAACCTTATCTACATCATAAGATGTTGGTTGTCTTCGTACTAATTCACACCACAAATCTACAAGCGAATCTGTACAATTTTTTCTTATAAACTTCTCAAATACATCTGCGTCAATTAATCTCATTCTTCATCGCTCCAATCTAATCTACAGCCACACTTGCTACAGTAATTTGGTGCATTGTTGTTATTCATTATTCCTATATCGTGGCTGACTTTGATTATGTTTCCGCATTCACAATGGAATACAGAAGAAGTGTCACTAAGGTTATGGTCAAATATAGCTTTCTTCGGTATCTGTTTTTCAAGTGCCTGTATAGCAACATCAACAGCATCGTGCAATACCTGAGAATGTATTTCACCGCCTATTTTTAAATCAAACTGTATTGCTTCTATTGCTTCATTCTCTGTCATACTCACACCTCTTTAATTAAATGGTAATCCCTCGTCTGCTACGCCATCTGGAATTGACATAAAGCTGTCTGAACTAGCATTACCGCCCATAATTCCATTGTTACTGTTATTCTGCTGATTAGCACGACTTTCGCAAAATTCATGTCTTTCAACAACACAATCATTAGTGTAGACTTTCTGTCCGTCCTTGTTAGTGTAATTACCTGTCTGCCATCTACCCTCAACGATAATCTTAGTTCCCTGATGTAAATACTTCTCTGCAAACTCCCCATTCTTGCCAAATGCGATACAGTTAATAAAGTCTGCTGCCTGTTCGCCCTCTTTCTTGAAAGCTCTGTCAACAGCTAATGTGTACCTTGCTACTGCCATACTAACGGACACTCACTAGGATTTTTCAATCTTTCAAAATTGACATATCATACCCACTTTCGATAAACCTCAATGTTTTGGCATGATTGCACCTATTTCCGAGATATGTATAAATCTGCTCCATATCTTTCTCGGTAAAGTCTGTTTCCAAAAACTGATTTACACCGCCAAGCATAAATCTGTGAAATTCGTCATTGCTCCGCTTGGTGTTATATGGTTCCGTTTTGTATGCAGGTCTTGATAACCATTCTAAAACTTTACACTTTACATCTGTTTCATTTTCACAATCTTTTAATCCGAAATATGTGTTGCTTCTAATATGTGCTATAAACTCTGCGTTATGATTTATAACGCTATTAGGAAAACAATTCATTAACTTTGTAACTATATCCCAACTAATCAAAACGGACATTCATCTCCTTTCCTAAGAACCCATTCTTTATTAGGCTCTGCAACATCTACATTCGCCCCACAAGCGACTTTTTTCATCTTCTCGATAAAACTATCTCTATCAGAATTTTCACTTGATAGATGACACATTATTACGTTCTGCAAGCTATCTGAATAATTTGCTTTAACAAAATCGCAAGCTGTGTCAATGGATAAGTGACCTCTGAAAACGTGATTAGCTTTGCCTGTGTTGTCCTTGTCTATTAAATCCTTGTCATAATTCACACCTAAGAGAATGTGGTTTATGTCTTTAAATCTCCACTTGACAACCTCACAATCGGTTATGTAAAGCATTCTTCCCATTTCCTTGTGAGTAATCAGAAAGCCGTATATCGGGCAAGGTTCGCCGTTTGCATTAGTGTGTGTCCAATTTCCGTCTATCGTGGTTAAATCAAATGCCTGTACTCTAAAATCTCCATTACCAATTTTCATAGGTTTTTTGCTTATGTATGGTGCGAATACAGGTATTCCCATTAACTTAAAATCTTCAACCGATAATGAATGGTCTTTGTGCCCGTGCGAAATTACAGCTCCAACAACATTTGATATTTTCCAATCAATACCCTTTTTGATAGTCTTTTCTGACACACCTAAATCAAGTAATAGGATTTCTCCTGTGTCACTAATTAGAGCATATGTATTTCCTGTACTTCCTGTTGCGATACATTTAAGTTTCATTTAAGCACTCCTTTAATACTTAATATTCATATTCCCGTGTTCGTTAATCCAATCAATAGCCTCTGCATATGTGACGCCGTTATTTTTTAGAACATGCAACAAATTATGAAATTTAGGGTGCGTTTCTTTCAGCCTCATAAATCTGCTTTCTTTTTCTAGGTGACAACCAAAACCGCACAGCACGCAACCTGTTCTTTGACAGCCTGTTGTTTTTAATAATCTTTCATCATCAAAAATTCCAAAATCCGCAAGTGACATCTGATTTTCGCATTGCCCCATAGCTTCATAATCTGTTACCACCTCGCCATATACGGAGCATATTGGCAAATAAAACTCTTTATCTTTAATGGTTGCGCCTGTTTTTCTTGAAACAATCCTGTCTCCATAAAACATAACAAATTTATTTTCATTTATTCTTGACTTGCACATGCTTTCAGCATTTTCTTTTATGTAAAGTAATACATCTTGTTCCGTCCAGAATGCCATAGGATTACTTGTTGGGATTTTCAAATCAAATCCATTACAGCCATTTTGCAACCATTGTGAAGTTCTTAATTTGCTTTCGCTAGCCATTTGAGCGGTAATAGGTACTCTGCCTGTATCTTTGTGATATTGGTGCATAGGCTGTTTCTTCATCACTTTACAACATTGATTAGATACCTCAAATGGTGCATTTAACATAAACAGATACTTTGACCTGTCATACATACTACCAAATTCATCACATTTAACACCGAATAGCTGTTTCACTCTTATAGGTGATTTCAAAACTTCGCTAGGGATATTTCCCATCTTCAAATTTGTAAATAATTTGTTTTCTTTGTCTGCTCTCCTGTCTATTCCTATCAAGTCGGCTATTCGATAAGCAAACGGAACCTCTGTCTGTCTGTCTGGCTGGCTGGCTGGCTGTAATGGTTCTAATGTACTTTCTGCTATCAGCAATACATTCTGATATTTCTTTTGAAAATATTGGAAAACCATACCTTTCACAAACCTGTGCAAATGAAATTTTAGGTTTCAAAATCACAAGGTTATCAAAAGTCTGTGCAAACTCCTTTAACTCTGGATACTGTGTCGGAACATCTACGAACACAAAAGGAATATTTTTATATCCGCAAACTTCTCTGATTATGTGTCCTAAAACTGTGCTGTCTTTGCCGCCGCTAAATGACAGATACACTCCATCTTCGCCAAATTCATTGACCCAGTTTCTTATTCTCTCTGCTGTCATTCTGACTTTGATATTCAGTGGCAATGCCTGCCATTGGTATAATTCCTGCATTGTGTGTTTTGCCATACTCACACCTCGATTTCATCATCCTGTGGGAACTGAAAGTACTCTGTTGTAGCTTTCTGAAATTGTTCCTCACTCAAAATACTCTGTACTTCTTCAAAACGCTTTGAACCGGCTGTGCAATGATAAAACACATTATTTTCATACGCTTTTCTAAGCATTTCCATAGCCTTAATTGCCTTTGCTTTGGTGGAATAAGTCGCTATAAGGCTGTTCATAAACACTTCCGGCGGTTCTGCGACATTTTTAACTGCAACAATTCCATAATTCCCACCACTACTATTTAATATTGAAAAAACAAAGTTTTCATAAGGAACATCCGTTTTTTCTGTCTGTGAAATTACTCTCATCCGTAAAACTCCTTTCTGACGTCAACTACCTTACACTTTAATTTGTAACCCCAATCATCAATCGGCGGTCTTTTACTCGGACAGCAGATAAACTCTCTGCAAATCCTTGGTCTGACTAAATAAATCTCACACTTTTCTTTTGACTTATCATCATTAAGGAACGGACAAGTTATATCCATTGTTGGTGTAGTTGTCGGATAATTATGTCTGTGTTCCTTAATATGATGTTTCTTAATGTACTTGCAGATTGTTGCAATTTCATCTTCTGTCATAGGAAGTAAGTTGCTACAACAATTACCACATTGAGTACATTCTCCGTTACAAGTCAAATCATAAGTGCCATTATTCATATCAGCCATCATTTGTTCTAAACTTGCTGATTTCATAGGCTTACTCCTTAATAAGATAAATTAACAACGATGTATGGTTCTTTCTGCGAAGTTCTTGAGTACATTGATTGGTAATCACTGATATTTTCATAATCCAAGTTATCATCAAACTCAACTTCTGCGGTCACTTCCTGTTCATCATCTTCACTATCTCTATCAAACGTTGCCTTTACATCAGCTTCAAATTTTCCCTTGAAATTAAACTTAACTTCTGTATCTGCATTGTACTGACTTAATTCCTGAATTAACTCATATACTGTCATATCTAATCTCCTATTCTGCCTGCATAAATGGTGGTAATGTGCTATCTTCTGCCTGCTCTTCGGTTGCTTCTGTGGCTGTGCTGTCGATAATGTCGCTTTCTTCAAAATCAACGCTGTTTGCGTTCTGCTCAATATCGTAGGCAACATCCTGTTCAAGCATTTCATCATGGCTGATTTCCTCGTAATCCTCATTTTCATTTCCGCTATGAGAATTATTGATATATTTAAGAAGTCTATTCTTAACAGTTTTCATAGCCATCTGGTCAGCAAATTTCTGATGTGTGCCATTGCCATTCTCTTTGTAGCCATAACCCTGTTTCCAAGCCTGCTTAATCTGTGCAATAGTCATAACCTCTGCTATCTTCTCTCCGTCATCCATAATCGCCACTGCATAAGCCCCGGTAATCTTATCATTGTCGATATTCTCAAAACTCTGTTCGTGGCAATCAATAATTGTCTTAGCGTCCTCTTTGTGATACTTGAACACATCTCCCTTGTAAATGACCGCTGCGTTAATGTCTTTAAGCCCGAATCTCCTTGCTATACAAGTGTTTCCATATACTGATTTCTGACACTGTAGCTTACCACCATAAGCAACCGGGTAGCACTGTTTCTTCTGCATTGAAAGTCCATTCGTAACCATTTCAACAAGTGCATTTTCGATGCTTGCCCTTGTGCAACTCTGCAATACAGGCTTTTTGTTCATATCTACCGTATCCTGCAAAATCAGCATTGCCGACATAAATTCATTTGTGTAGTTGTAATCTTTAGGGAATGTTAAGCCGAATTTCTCTTTCTGCTTAATTTTAACAACCATTCCCTCTGTAAAATCCTTTGCCACAAGCTCTCTGCTTTCAGCTTCTTTCTTTTCTGCAACTGCTGTATTCTCTGCCATAATTATTCCTCGCTTTCTTCATATATAATTTTTATGCCTGCTACATTACCAGAAGTCCGTTTGTTTGTGATAGTTTCCATGATATCCCAGACATCATCATTATCTATGCCGATAGAAATTCTCTCTATTGCCGATACAAACCGTTTGATAACTTCTGCTTCTTCTTCGCTTACTGTAAGTACATATGCGTCTTCACACTTCATATTATCCCTCCACAATTTCTAATTTCTCACTATCATTGACAATCAGCATAATCAACTGACTATCAACCATTTCAGCAACTTTCTTCTGATTAGCAATATCTAAGCTCTCACTATCATCAAGAATAATAGGTACTGACATACCGCTAATTTTCTGAATTGAGTTGCAAATATCAACTCTGCCTAAAATCCTGTTGCCCTTGTTGCTCATAGTTGTTAAAATGCTCTTTCCGTCAACTGTAGGTATGCAACAGCTCTTGTAATTGCCGTTCTTGGCATATTCAAACAACTGCCACTTAGCCAAGCCAAAATGACTGTTTACTGCTTCTGTCAAGGCTTCATTCTTTGCTTTGTCTAATTCATCAAGCAAATCAAGGATTTTCTCGGCATTAGCCTTATTCTGTTCAGAATCAATCCTTGCCTGCTTTAATTCTTCAAGTCGCTGTTCGTCTGCTGCCGTATCAGACTTTGCAATCTGACTTTCACATTCTGCTAACTGCTGCCTTAAATCATTTCCCTGCGCCTTTAATTCTGCCTTAACCGCTGAAATGTCATTAGCCTTGTGCATAGCCTGTTCCTTTTCAGCAATCTGTTGTTCCAATGCCTTGTATTCCTCTGCAGCTGTTACATCAATTTCCTGCGGAAGTTCGGATAACCGCTTCTTAAGGTCTGCAATAGCCGTATTCAGCATTTCAAGGCTCTTTCTATGTTCAACAAGTTCATTTTCAAGGCTGGCAATAGTTTCATTTTCCTTATCTAATTCATTCTTCGCATTGTTTCCGAGATTTGTTATTTTCTCAATTTCTGCCGCCTTTTTGCTTTCAAAATCTGCCTTAATCTGTTCTTTTTTATCTTCTGGATATTCCTGCCCGCAATAGTTACAAACAAGGCTTGTTTCGTCAAATTTAAGACTGTGTGCATTCTTATATAGGTTCCTATAACTTTCAATGCTTTCATTGAGCACAACAGAATGATGTTTACTGCTATCAATCTGGTTCTCACAATCATCAATAGTCTTTTCTGTCTGCCTAACAAGAAACTGCTTATCAGAAATCTTGTCCTCAATATCTCTTCTAGCCTTGATATTGTCCTCATTAGCCTTGCGAGCCATATCGTTAAGTTCAAACTTCAAATTGAGAATATCCGAACTAGCCTTATCATATTCAGCTATCAGCTTGTCATTGTCTGTCTGCTTTGTAATGCAATCAGCAATCTGTTCTTTAAGGCTGTTCCTAAGTAATTCAAGGTCAGATGTATCAATGCCCTGTTTAAGCTGAATGTCTCTTTCCTTTTCCTTAATCTGTCCGTCAAGAACAGGCAAATCCTTTGTAATCTTGGTCTTGGTAGCCTTATTCATAGCGGATAATTCTTCAACTGTATACTTATTAAGCAAAGGAACTAACTCGGCTAATTCGGCTTTCTGTGAAGCTATATCAAGGTCTGTAACATTGCCTACAAGACCGAATAAGTATTCTCTCATTTCCGCCGGCTTCTGATTAAGAAATGCGTTTACGTTGCTACACATCTTAAATACATTCATATCCACATCAAGATATGTGTTGAAGTCTTTTAACGTCTTAGGCACATCGTTGATGAAATACTTGTTATCGTCCTTATAGCTGCTGCCATCTTTGCTGTAGGTACGGACCTGCACTTTCTTCATAGTGATTTCTTTTCCGTCAACATCAAGTGTAAGTTCAACACTTGTATCCATATCATCAACTGATACTCCGTCAATCTCACGTCTGACAACCGGATTATCCTTTAATTCATAATCACAGTTGAATAAGCACCACAAATAAGCTGTGGCAATAGTTGACTTACCCTTGCCATTCTTAGCCATAATCTTTGTAATGGCATAAAAATCAAATTCTGCGTGTGCGTAACACATAAAGTTTTCTAAAACTACCCTTTTTAAAGTTGCTCTCATAAACAATATCCTTTCCTTATTAAATGTTCATAACAAATACGCCATCTTCAATCTGGAAGTTATCAACTATTATGTCTGCATACTCTGAACTCTTAGCTTCCTCAAAAGAACCGCTAAAAACTGTTCCACGCAACGCTGACCATATCTGGCATGTTACATCTTCATCAAGAGCTATACTTGCTAAATCTCTAACTGCAATCTCACTCATTAGCTTCGCCCTCCTCTGCATAATCAATTCTGCTTACTGATACTTCATAAGCAGTTCTTGTCTCAACTTCATTGTCACTTATCTTCTTAGTGTACTCACGGCTCTGTAATCTTCCCTGAATCTGGATATGCTCCCCTGTTTGGATACGCTCTCTTGTTTCAAGTCCACCCACAAATCTCGCATTTCTTCCCCATACTATACATGGTATGTAATCCGATTTGCCATATGGTCTGTTTACTGCCACTAAGATATCTGCAATCTCTCTGCCCTTTGGAGTACATCTGTATATAGGTGGTTTGCAGATATAAGCGTCAAGTATGACCATGTTGGTATTATTTTCGAATGGCAGTTCTTCCGGATCCTGCGCCAGCACTTCAAACTCTCTTGCAAATACTGATAAAATCAGCTTGCTCTTCATATTGTCAGTGTGCTTATTGAAACTTCGTATCTGTCCTAAAACTGTGACAACCTGTCCCGCCTTAATTTCTGTGATATCAGTAAGTCTTTCCGATATCATTACCGGTAATGTATCCTTGTTACCGCTCATTCTTGAACATTTGAGCATGAACACATAAAACCCCTCTCCAAATACTTCATGTGAATACTCTGGCTCTTTCTCAACTACTCCTGCTAATGTGATATTGTTGTTATTAATTGCATTTTCCATTTCTTTCTCTCCTTACTTTAATATGTAACTTCCTATTGGTACTTTATCCATTCTTTCAATCAAATGGATTTTGCAGCTGAAAGTATAGAATTTTCTAAAATCCTTTTCCTTTATGGCTCTCTGCCTGTTTCTGTTCAGCTTAATAATTCTTTTTATGCTACTCATTGGCGCTCTCCTCTCTGGTTCTGTAATACATTGTTGTAAGAAATCCTTTTGTTGTTAAGCAATCGTAATTCTTCCATACCTCAAGGCTATGATTTGCTGTCTTAACAGCATTTCTTACTGCACTTCCAATAGAATCCTTACTTTTGCCGTATTTCTCGGCAACTTTTTTAATCTCGCCATCTATTGCTAATGCAGAATCAAGATTGCTCATAATATCAACGATGTATGCATAACCTTTTCTGTTAGAAAGAATACCTAAGTTGAATAATTCTTCTCTTATTCTTTTCTCCATAAACAAACTCCTTATCTGTAGCAAAAGTACATGTTTTGCACTTTCTTATAAACACCGCTACCTTGTTTAAATTCAGCTTGATACAACACATTGCTAGGTATGTCATATCCGCTTATTAATAATTCTTCTGCTATTCTCCAGCACCTTTCTGTTGGTTCTTTATAGAATCCGCTGTTTTTAAGTTCTGTACATTGATATTGCCCTGACTGATATATAACTTCTTCAATGCTGTTAGGGAAATACTCGCTTTGTACCCGATTCAAAACAACGGCTCCTGCAAGATATAGCATTTCATCATCGTTACATGTCGCTCCGCATTCGCCCATCAGCAAATGTGCCATAAGCGACAGCTCATATCCATCAACACTTATCTCTCCAGTTTCAACCTTATAATCAACATGCGAGTTGTAGCATTCGCTTAACACTGCACTCTGCTGATTAATCTTAGCTTGCGGTTGTACCGGCCTTAGAATCAACGCTATAAGGCTGATTCCTGTCAGTGTTGCGAATATGTTAATTATTTTTTCTTTCATTCTCTTATCCTTTTCATTAAGCACAATGGCGGTTCGTAAGAATCAATGAACTCATGCACATCTGCTAAATCATCACGCTTAATGCAACTAAAACGACACCCGACTTCGCGTTCTACCTGCGCATATATATCCATGCAGATTTCATTAATTAAACCTATGTCGCTAACCTTGCCACCTGTAACAGCAATAACTCTCTTGCTTTCATGTTTTGTAATGCCCTGCATTTCATCAAAGGTTAATGAATCATCAAATGGAAACACTGTTATCTCCTTTCAAGAACTTATTAACAAAGTAAACCTGTCCTTTACCTGTTACCTTTGGCGTGCGTGTAATTCTTACACTTCCATCTGGATTAACAAGGTTGCTTTCCTTGATTTCAAATAGCCCCTGCTCAATATACCTCTGTGTCGGCATATTGTAAGAACTGCCACTCTTAATCAGATAGCCCTTATCTCTTAACCATGTAAATAACCGCTTCTGTCCTATCTGATAGCCGTTCTGACATATTAACTTTGCTAAATCTCCAACAAGAATTGATGTATGGCTTGCTGATACTGCGTCTGCGAATATCTCTTTAGGCTTCATCTGTTCAATTCTTGTCTGCTTCTGTTCGATTATCTTATCTCTTTCAGCTATCTTGTTATTGGCTACAAGAAGTGCCTTTGCCATAAGTTCTTCATCAGATAAGGTTTCCTGTCCTGCTATGTAGCCACCATTCTTTCTGATTGACGGAAGTACCTCTGATGTAACCCATTCTGTAAATCTTTCCGCGCTCTCTTTTCTGCTCTGAAAGATTGTCTTGTAAAGATTGCTCTCGTTAATAAATGTCATTTTCTGCATTCCGCCTTTTGTAAGGGTGTCCGCAGTATGGATACCCTTTTCAGATAACCTCTGCTTAACATTTCCCACATTTGATATTTCTAATGCCTTGCACACATCAGCCAAGCAAAACATAGGTTCATTATCTTTAGTAATAGTTCGGATTTCTCCAAACTCTGAACTGCTAAAAATCTGCAAGTCTTCCATAAACACATTCCTTTCCTTTTGTATTTGTGTGTGATATATTTTGACCTTTTAAGGTGCATTTGAACGATTCTGCTCATTCCTATCTGCTGTAACTTGTAGAACTTTATATTTATTGATACAATAGAGAAGTGATGGTAGACACTTTCCGAAAGGAGATTGTATGGATACTGTCATAGCATTGTGTATATCAGTGGTCGGCTCATACTTCTATGGTTTAGACTTCTGCACCCTATATACTTTTATTTCTATATCAATAGAATTAAATAAATATGCTAAAGACAAAACTGCCAATCGGTAGGTAATTCACACTTGATACGAACAGGACGCTATTCCTGTCAAAAAGAACTAATGATGTTTGAATAAAAGTTTGCAACTATTTACCGCTACCATCACTTCTCTATTGCATCAATATCAAAAATTCTGTTTCTTATCGTTTCTTAATTAGCAATCAACAAGTGCTGTTTTGCCAACTTTTTTCGCCTGTACATTAAGCTCTTCGCAAACCTTGTCAATTTTTGCGGCTACTGGACTGTTTTCTAACTCTACAAGCACCCTTAAAGCTGAAATTTCCAATTCCGCCTTTTCTTTCGCGGATATGTCGCTTTTTCTTGTTTTCTCTAAGTCCTCAAGTATGTAATCCTTTAATAAATTAATTTGAATTTCATTCATTGTTATTATTATCTCCTTTTTATGTTATAATTCCTTTACTAAATAAAGAAAGGTGGTGTAAATATGTTTCTAAAATTTCAAATAGCTTGTACTTGTCATAATAGATATACTGTTAATGAAAGTGTATCTGCTGACAAGATTGTTTGCCCTAATTGTGGTCTTGAATATCCTCACTCTGACAAAGTGTTATCTATACTCAAGACTGCTAAAGAAATACCTGACAATACATCTTTTGAAGAATGCTGTATTAAGGCTATTTCTGAATTTGAAGATATGAAGAACTGTCAAGAATAATCTTCATATAATCTAAAAAACCTTTGGCTTCTGAAACGGATAAGTTGTGTTGAGCAATTAGTGCTTTCGTGTCAGCAATTAATTCGCTTGTATCTTGTCCGTTGCGGCGAAGCCTTTCATAGAAACAACTTCCCTCTATCGTTTTTGTCATTTCATTTTGGATAGCTTTTCTTGTGACTTCTGCCATTCTTACTCCTTCCTAGTAACTTATAAAGTTACTTTCTTTGCAAAAAAAATCTCCATAGGATTTTCAATATTCAAATTATCAATCATAATCTGAATCTCATTGCTGCCAAAAACGCCCTTGTGCATTCGTAAATAGAAAGTCTTAGGTGTTACACCTATCATTTGTGCAACTTCTGTCTGCGTTTTTCCGTTTTCAGCTATAATCCCACGAAGCTTATTTGTATCAACCATCTTCTCATCTCCTTTCCAACTTCGTAACTTTTGAAGTTACTCTTATTATACACCGCAAAAGTAACTTGTCAAGTTATTTTTTTCTTGACTTGTAACTTTTTTGTGCTATAATCAAGTTACCAATAGGAAAGGAGGAAACACTAATGATTAAAACTGTTGGAGACAGAATTAAGGAGCAAAGAGAGCTTAATAAAATGTCACAAGTAGAGTTAGCTAAGAGAATGGGCGTTTCTAAGCAGACATTATATAAGTATGAAAACAATGCAGTAACAAACATTCCAAGTGATAAAATTCAGATTGCTGCACAGATTCTTGATATTTCTCCATCATATTTAATGGGGTGGGAAGATAATTTATCTACTGATAATGTTGATATCATTCCCGACTTAATGTCAGATAAAGAATTGTTAGATAGTGTTAAGAAATTGATAAAACTCAATAAAGAACACCAACAAACTATATTTGACAATATAGCCTATTGGTATGAGAAAGAGGGGCGTTAAACGCCCCATTTCTTTTTGAAAGATAAAATTAATTCATATACAAATTTCAAAAAATTGTTATTATTACAATTTTTTATTAATCCGATAATCTTTTGTTTATATTCCTCATTCTCCATATATCCCCCTTATTGCACGATATAACGCTGGTAGCGATGGTGTTATTATAGAACATTTGTTCTTGCATGTCAACCTACCCCCAGTAGATTAACAGTTTTCAGCGGTGACACTGCCAACGCCAATCAAACAGTGCCACCTAGCCGAAACTTGAAGATTCTGCCCGAACTCTCTCGGACAATTATTATTATAAATACTGATAATGTAAAAATCAACTTAAAGATATCGCAAGTTTCGACAACATTCGACAAATTATGCACATTGTGATATGATTAGTAAAATTAAATTTAGGGGGATTCGCCTATGAAAAAGAGAATTGTAAGCATTATGCTTGTTATGTGCTTATTAAGCCTTGTAGCGTGTCAGAATGGTGCTTCTGATAATAATGTTGAAAGTACCAGTGAAGTTCAGACAGAACAAGAAACATTATTATCAAGAGATAAGAGCGTATATCCTGATGATATAACTGTTGAAATGCTCAAGCGTACACCTAATAAGTATATTGATAAAGAATTCAAGTTGACAGGCAATATTTTAGCGGAATTAAAATATGATGGGGAAGTCGAAGATAAAGACGGAAATACGCATACTGGTGAAGAATCCAGTGAATATATTGCTTGCTATTATTTAGCTGTTGATGGCAATAATGATGATACTGTTGTTTTGACATATTATAGAGACGATTTTGACTATAATTTGCTTGTTGGCGACAATGTGACAATGTATGGAACACTTCTTGAGGGTGGAATGGAATTTAAGAAAACAAACGGAACAATAACAACCATTCCTGCTGTTATAGCTGTTATGATAGATTTGAATAATTAAAATATTACCGGGAGCATTGCACTCCCGGTATTTTTATTAAGGTTAGACTAATTCACAATCGGCTATATTGACTGCAGCAAACAGTTCTCCGTCATGCACAAGTACAACTCTGTCTCCACTTTTCTCTGATACTGTATACTCATCAAACCAAGCCTTAATAGGTGTGCCGTCATAATCAGTATCGCCAACAAATCTTACTGTGCTACCCTCTTCAATATCTTCGCTAAATGGGATATCTGTAGGTGTATCATCAGAGCTTGCACCGCCGACAAATTCAAGATTAGCAATATTTACAGCGGCTGTGATTGTTGTGCCGATACCTATAACAATTCTGTCTCCGTCCTCTTCAATCACATCATATTCATCATAATATGTCGTGAATCTGGCACCGTCATAATCAATGTTATCAAGTACTCTGACTTTCTTGCCGTCACCACGACTTATTGTGTCTGTGTTAATATCATTTTCATTGTCATAAATACACTTGACAAGGCTGATGTTATCCTCATCAATAGCAGCAGTGGTTACGCCGTCAACACCGATAACAACTCTTCTGCCACTAGCCGATAAAACACTGTACTCATCATAGTAAGTGCTGAATGGCTCGCCATTATCGTACTGAATAGCGTTAATAACCTTAACTGTATCGCCCTTATGGTATTTAGTGTCTGGTACTGGCTCATAGTCTGGCACTGTAATTTCTTCAACCACATGGTCTGTGCAATAATCAGTGTAGCAATAGTTCTGGTCTACTGTCTGCCCGTTAATCTGTGTGTCTCTAAGATAATTAACACTTCCGCCAAACTGCCATATATCATAATCAACGGCAATTCTAGGTTCTGTATCTGAATACTTTGCTACCCAAACGGCATAACCAGCTTCTTTTACTCTCAAAATATCTACATAATTGTTAATGCAGTTCTCGTATGAGTATAAGCCAACATTCTTATATCCTGCATTTCTCATTTCATCAAGAAACGCCATAATAATGTCTGTAAGGTCGTTACCAGTAACCATGCCTGCTTCAACATCATAGAACACTGGGTAGCAGAATGATTTACCTGCTAAAAGCTGTGCAAAATATCGGGCTTCATTTACAGCTTCATCAGCACTTAATGCATTGCCAAAGAAATAGGCTCCCTTGTGGATTCCTGCACTTTCCAACTTGTTATAACTGTTCTCAAACTCTCTATCTTCGTATAAGCCATCATCAGCACCGCCTGCCTTGATAATGGCAAAGTCTACATTCTCATTATCTTTTGCACTTTTAAAATCAAAGTCTCCCTGCCATCTTGATGTGTCAATCCCGAATAATTTGCTCATAAATTACCTCCTAAATTTAGAAAAATGTGTATCAAAAAAACACCCCAGTGTTTCCACTAAGGTGCTTGATTGCGAATATTATATTGTTAATGTTATGCGGCACTGCCAACCTTACTAATTGCTCATTCCGCGACTAAACTGCAATAATATTAAATGCACCGGTGCAATTACTAAGGCAGTATCTGAAGCTTAACTAAATATAAGCGAACCTGTAATATAATCACCCTTTTGGAATTCGCTTGTTGCCCATGCGCCTTTCTCTCCATCTTTTGTATAATATCGAGCAAAAGCATAATGTTGACTTGCAGAGCTATATAATAATGTTGTTCCATAGCCTATCAACTTTGCTCGAACTACACCTGTGGCATCATAAGGAGTATAATTGCTTTCCAATATTTTATTAAAGCTAATACCCATATTTTCAAGAACTGTTTCTATGTCATAATATCCTGTAAAATTATTCTGTGCAGAATCTGGTGTTTCAATTTTTGAAGCAAAGTATAAAATCCCTATTTTAGCAGATTTATTATAATAGCAATAATTATAGCCATAACCTTCAAGAGTACCATCTACACTTGCAATATTTTTGCAAAAAGAGTTTTTAACGTCAATATTGCTGTTTAATTGTGTAATCTCGTTACGAATATTACTAATCATATCATTGTTATTCTTAATACCTGCGTCCATTATATTTAAGTTTGTCGCATTCCAGGGAGTGCTTTTGCTTGGAGATTGTTGCCAGTTTACACGGCTATATGAAAGAAATCCAGTTAAGCTCATAATTATTCCTCCTTGTTATCCGTATCAGTTTCAATCTCTTCTTGTTCTTCTTGTTCTTTTTGTTTATTTAGTTCTTCTTGCATTTTCTGCAAATCCTGTTTTAATTCTTCCTGTGCTTTGCTATCAATCTCTGATAATATATCTTTAAATATTAGAGATATAATACTTAGAGGCAGTCCACTTTCGTTTACTGCCTTTACAATATTATTTTTTGTATTAAATATAGCTACGTTTACTGTCATTTTTATACCTCCTCATTATTAGTATTTACTTGATTATCAGTGCTTACTTGTAATAGCTTATTGACTTCTGATTTAAAATTCTCATAATCATTATCACATTGTGCTTGGTTTGCAAGGTATAATTCCTTGTTAGTGATTGTCTGACTAATTGTCAGTGAACCAGTTTCTGGAATAGCCGCATACATTGTCATGGCTGATTGACCATTAATCACTGATGTTCCACTTAAGTTTGTTGTCTTTGTTATACTTAACATATTGTTTTCCTTTCTACCGCTGTGCGGATTTAGTACCAATTTTTTTCTGCCCAATCCCATGTAGCGACAGCTACATCGTCAACGTATATAGTTAAAACGCTTCCGCTCCAATCAAATGTTACTGGATTTCTCATAGACAAAGCAGGTCGCATATAGTTTTTAATTGAAGGGTGGTATAGCTTAACATTTAAGTAGTCATTAAAAACACACTCGCTTCTACTTAGTATCCATTTCGTTCCTGAACCATCATCGTTTGACATTTCAATGTAGTGTCCCTGTATCTGTAAAAATGCCCCTGTACTGCTTTTCATAAGGTATTCACCACCAATAATAGTAGTGGTCATTGTAATACCTCCGTCAGTTACATTTACATTTTTAAATGTGCCTTCTAGTTCAGCATTAACAGCTTTTAGCTTCTTACAGTCTATCGAACCATCTGCTGAAATAGTAGTATTAGTAGATGTAAGCGTGAACAGATTACCAGTGATATTAACAGACTTATTGCCACTAATATTAATTGTTCCACTTGCATTAAGTGTTATATCATCTGCAATAGCTTCAATTGCAGATTTAAGCTCTCCTGTCGTTGGGTCTTTCTTAATGTATGCTTCAAGGCTTGCTGTTGTAGCATAATTGTTAAACTTAACATCAATATCTTCTGGTGCTGGAGAATAATCTGTAGCTTTTGTACCCTTTTCTATTTTTAGCTTGTTTGTATCTACATGTGCAAAGCTAAAACGCATATATACAGCATTGGAAGGAACTGGCAGAGAACCTCTTACTCCAGTAGATTTATCTGCTACTCCGCTGATAAACTTTTTATTGCTGTCATAAAAACAAGTAGCCGGTGCATTACCCAGATTGGTCCATCCACTCGCTACATAGTTTTTCCACTTAGACACATCTATGTAGTCCGTCAAATCCCAATAGTTACCGCCATCTGTTATTATGCCAGTGGCTGTTATATACTTATTAGGAGTTACAGTGCTTTTTATGAATCTATTGACTCCACCAATTTGTAGATTATTAATATCATTTTTAGTTGCATAGGTGCCAGATACTTCTAACTTAATACTGTTACTTTCCGCTGTTATAGCTTGTGTAATAGCATTATTCATCTGCGTTGTTGTACTGTAATTGTTCTGAACATTAGTTGTAAGAGAAGATAGACTTGTACTTATATTGCTCACATCAATTCTTAATGAAGCGTTCTGATTAAGAAGATATGCTGTTTCTGTCGCACTGATTTCAACCCAATCATGCGTTCCGTCAGACTTTCGTATAAATCGCCATGCTCTTTGTTGGTCTTTCCAATATGCAATAGTTCCTACATACTTCTCATACTCATCTTCTGTGTACTCCCATGTACTATCACTAGGATATCTATCATCGCTTGGATATATCTGTATACTCCATTCATTAGCAGGGTAATTATCCTTAGTAGGTGCATGTGCAATCTCATATATCTTATGATTGCCATTAAGCTGATTATCAATGTACTGGTATTGATTTGTAACATCAACTGTCAATCCATTTAAGTTCTGCTCAACAGTTGTCAGCTTATTAGATATGCTTGTAACTTCATCTTGATTAGCTTTTTTCTCAACTACGGTTGTAAGTTTTGATATGCTTGATGTGTTACTGTCTGTTGTCTGTTTAATGCTATTAACAGTATTACTCAATGCGGTAACTGTACTACTATCAGCCTTTTTGCTAAGGGTTTCGGACATTTTGGTTATAGTAGAACTATTTTCATCAACAGTCTGTTTAACCTCATTAAATGTCGTAGTATTAACCTTGTTACCCATATCAGTTTCAAGGTTGGTTGTTCGAGTCTTAAGGCTTGATAATTCACTATCTGTATCAGTTTTCCATGAACTAATTTCAACATTGAACTTCTTAATTCCAGTAATCTCACCATTAATGTTGATAATATCCTGTAATGCCTTAGTAACATCACTATCCTTAATTAATACCCATTCATATACAGGTGCTTGTTCTGTACCAGTATTGGCAAATCTGTATGAATATCCATCTGCACTTGAGGTAGGATTAACCACATAACAGATATCGCCTATATGCTTCTTTCTTGTGGCATTATCAGTCCAATTAACAGCTGGCTCATTATTAAGCGTAGGTATTTCTGTCTTGGTGAATGTCTCGATATTTCCGTCAATTTGACCTTGTAGGTCTTCTTGTACCTTGTCTAAATATTCTTTTGTTGGTACTTCCTCGGCTAATTTATCCAGAGATAAGGAACCTGTTCCTATGCGTTTTCCGTTAATTGTGCCTACTGTAATGTTATCAGCATTAAGGTTAGTAACTGTAATCTTGCTTGCATCAATAGTGCCTGCTGTCAGCTTGTTTGCTGAAAGGCTTTGCACCTTTTCGTTTGTTACTGCGCCATCTTTGATAAGTGATGTTGTGACAACTTGTCCTTTTACATTGGCAAAATCAATTTGTGCGTACTTTAAATCTGCTATATCCGCCGTTAATGAATTGGCTTTTAATTGCGTAATTTCAGCGTTAGCCGCCTTAAGACTTTCCACATTAGCATTAATGATATCCGCATATGTTGCATCTAGTTTATTTGTTTTAAGGTTGTCAATATTAGCATTAACGGCCTTTAAGGTTTCAATGCTTGCGTATCTGATATCAGCTTCATCAACAGATAGTTTATTAATAAGTGCTTTATTTACAAGTATCAAGTCGGCATAGTACCGTTCCATCTGCTTAGTGATAGGTCCAGAGGCAACGCTTGTATTCTCTGTGTCAGATTGACCTATAGATGTAACGGTATCCATTAAGCCGCCATCACATTCGTGTGTAATCTGCATTATAGGCACTTTGTAATCAACGCCACCCTTGTTGACAGTTATAATGTCACCAACTTCTAGTCGGTAATCACCAACAAACTTAACTGTAAGCGGTCTAAATGTAAAACCACCTATCTTTTTATAGACTTCATCAAGAATTGCCTGCGTCATAAACGGATTGGTAAAACTAAGTCCTGTCGCTCCGTCACCAGAAGTAATCTGACTTTGTTCTGTAGAACCGCTTTGGGTATTGTTGCAAGTCAGCTTCTGTATAATAAAATCCTTGCTTGTTGTAAATGTAACGCCCTGCTGATAATACTTATGTCCGTCAAGTACATATCCACTATCTTTATACCACCTTAATTCAAGGTTTCCATCAGAATTAATTACCGCATTACAGCCTTGTAGCATAGCCATATAACCGATAATTTCTCTGTAGGTATATCCTTGTGGTTTGTCACTGATTGTATGTGCTGTGACTATGTTTGTTGCTAAAGATATGCCTAACTTACCGCATATCTCATTAAGAATAGCTTTATCTGTGCTAGGAAATGCCATGTCTGAGAAGTAAGGCATATCAGCCTTATACATTCTGTCGTATGCTTCATAGCTTGTGTATTCTCCGTCACTTGTCTGCTTAGTAACTGTGAATTTTCCCAACTTAATATAGTTAATTTCTGCGTCAACCTTAACGCCCTCAAATATAGTAATCTCCTTATTTTCAAGGCTTATTGTTGGCATATAAATAGAAAAGGTAACACCGCTACTGCAAGTGTTACCTATCGTAATTTCGTTATTGGGATTTATTATGTTTTGAAACTTGAAATTGTTAAGTGTTTCAGTATGTTCTTTTCCGTCAATGGCATACTTGGAATAGTATCTTGCACTATTTCCCTTAACAATTTCCGTCATAGCTGTGTCTAATATCTTCATTCTACACCGCCTTTATTGATTAATTAATGGCTTATCATAAACTCGATTGAGTACAATTTAGCTGGTGTAATTTCTTCGCATTTATCGAATGCGTCCATAGGAAGCATTGTCATGTCAGGCACTTCAATCTCTTGCTCATTGATTTCCTGCAATTCTTCCTGTAACTTCTTTAAGTTCTCTGATGTAACCTGATACTGATTGTCGTTGATAACTGGATTGCCGCTGTCGTCCTTATCTGCATACTTAACCTTGGTATCTTCTATAGTCTGTAATGTTGCTTTGTACAGTTCTTCCAATGCCTTAATATTGCACATAACAGCCATAGCAATTCTGCCTGTAGTCTTGTCATGCGATATATTACTTAAACTTTGAAATCTGTCTATTAACTCACTTGTTTTAAGTTTCATGTGGAACTCTCCTTTATTTTTGAATTAAACTTAATTTTGCTCCGACTATTAGTCCGTCCTCATTCTTCGCCCTTGTGAGATACGGATATGTCACATCTCCTGTGTATATTGTCATTTCTTTTTGCGTACCGCCTAAAAATAAGACTTGTGCCGTTGGGAATGGGTTATCTACGTCGCTTACTACATTATCAAGCAATAGTGCTTGTTCACCTGTTAATGGCGGTAATTGAAGCTCTACTTTGTCTTTGATATCCACGATTGTGCCTACCATTTCGCCGTAGTCATTTCTTCCTGTATTTTTAGACCATATCTTATTCCTACTGTATGTGTAGCCGTTATATGCTACTGGGAATCTAACCCCCTCAATCACAACTGCGTCAATCAATCAAACCACCCCTTTCAAGGCATTAAAAAAGGAATGCACCATTTCTGATACATTCCTTAATATTTCTATTGCGTTAATTCAATTAGTGTTGTATAATATCTGTGCTGCTTGTTTAAGCGGTATTGTGACTTTTGGCTGTCAGTTGTCGGGCTGACAGCCTTTTTAATTGCTTTAAGTATTTAATATAGCCAAGATTTCGGCGCTACTGATTTTAATAGCTACGAAAAGTCGGGGCTACTTGTTCTTAAGGGAAATATCTCCCATTTCCTATAGTTGCTCAATCGGCACGAAATTGTGCTGATTAAAACTTACTTCAACAATCCTCCCACATAAGCATATATAACTTTCAGCCAATGTATGTTGTCGCATTTATCTATAAGTTCCTTTATTTCTTCTTTGTACACCTCTTTTGCCATTCTTGTATCTCCTTAGTTTATCAAACATAATCGACTGCACCATTTCGTGCAGTCAGTAATTCGTTCCATTAATCATTATTTAAAAAACTCAAATTGAGTTTGCTGTTAAGTGTTCAGTTTTAGACATTTAGCTAAAAATTGAGCCAATTAATAAAATATAGCTGTAAATTTCTTACAGCTATTGAATTTTCTTTCTGTTTGAGCCATCCTAATATTCTCAAGAAAATCTATGCAACTTCATTGAATAATTGCAGTATAAATTCTCTTCCAAGCTGTGTTATTCTCCTGTGATAAATAACCTTACCATTGTCGAGGATTTCTTGCTTAATTTCTTCATATCCCATACTGCTGTATGGTGAGTAAAGAACCCAAGTTCCATTGACACTGTATTGAATTTTTTTATCAGCAAGTAACTTGTTAAGTTGAATGGCAGATTTCAGATTCAGTTCCTTAGCAATCTCTGTCATTGTATATGTCTTATTGACATGTGTTAAGATAGCATTCTTTCTTTCTGCTTCAACTCTTGCTTGTCTTTCCTGTTTTAACTTTGTTAATAATTCTATTCCGAAGTCTGGATTATTCAGTATTTCATCAATAACATTATCAGTAGCATATATTCCATTCTTACGAATTGACGGAATAATCTCGTCTGCCACTAATGCTTGAAATTTCTCTGCTGTTTCATTTTTGGCTTTCATTGCTAGGCGGTAGAAGATGTTTTCTGGGATAAAATCGTCTTTCCCAACAAGTTGGGAAAATCCCAAGTCAGACAAATATGTCCTTATTGTTTCCCACCTAACATATTCAACTCCATTCTTTTCTTGGGTAAACCCAAGTCCTCTAGCAACATTTTCCAATCTTAAGTAAGCAACGCCATTCTGCTCATAGCAGTCTACGCCGCAAATATTCTTAGTGTTCATAGGTACTTTAATCTCGTTGTGAGAACTATCTTTTGCAGTTGGATAATTATAACTCATTATTTTACCTCCTACAAAATTTTATCATTTGCTCTAAACAGAATCTATTGCGTAGTGGGAGCATATGCCCACAATGCCTCACGCAATAATATTATGCTACTCCCTTTGTAGCCTTGTCCTGTTCCTTTAAATCAAAATTATTAACATTGTCCTGAATGGTTTCTATCTGCTGCAAAACTCCCATAAGAACATATGAAACTCTTTCGTTTTCCATATTTGCTAAAACTTCTGTTACTGTTGCGTGTGCAATTTCTGACGCTATGTCAATATTTGTTACGATTTCTACATTACTCATTTGTTTTTCCTCCGAAAATAATCTTGAATTTTCCGAAAGAAACTGATATGATAGATTTATCAATTCCTTTCGGATTGGTGCTTTTAAAGTGTTGTGTTCGTTGGTAGCGGTGCAACACTTTATTTTTTTTGCCCTTTTACTTTTTCAATGCCTTTTTTAATCAAATCAAGTATTGTATATCCGCTTTTATCAGAAAAATTCATTATTTCTTTTTTTTCCTCTTTGGTGACACGAATATATATTCTTTCATTTTTAGGATTGTCGAGTTTAGGTCTACCTTTTTTATTGGACATATACTCACCTCTTTTCTGTCCGCACATTTAATATAAACCGTACGCACAAAAAAGTCAAGCATTTTTTCAATAAAAAATGGAACGCACCAAAAAGATACGCTCCATTAAATAATTTATTCAAGTGTTAATGTCTTTTTAATAAGTTTTTTATCAATAAATGACGAATGGGCTTCCACCTCTAAATCTACATTACTTCTATCATTTAAAATAAACGCTTCTGCAATTGTAATAGTCGTGTTTGGCTGTATTTCTTTCATAATATTATCTTCCTCTTCGACAACTTTGAGTAAAGGATAATCCAATTCTACGCCATTTTGAAAACAATTTATGTCATAATTATATGCAGCTCTTGTATTGTCTTTAGAATTATTAGTGAAATCAAAATAAACAATAAGTATATCTTTTTCATTATTATTTATAATTTCATGCTTAAGATACTTAAATTCCGTATTGTTATAAGTGGCATTATCACTGCTTTTTTCTGTTGTGGTATTAGTGTTCTCTGTCTTTGTATCGGTACTTCTATTGCCATAAACTATTATCAAGACTAAGGCAAAAGCTATTGCCAAACCGATGTAAAGTTTCTTTTTCTTTTTCATATTGCGTTACCCCTTTGCTTTTTATATAGCAAAAGAATAACACAATACTTTTATCTTATCAATACGGAAAGGCTGCTTGACCTGTCATATTGGTGTATTGATTGGCATATCTCTGCGTTGTTCTGAACACTTCCTGTCCGTCAATTTGAACTATAACATTGCCGTTCTGCTGTCCGAAGTTGGCATTAGTAAATACTTCTGACATAGCCGCTACAACTGCATTGTAAACCGCTGGATAAACTGCGTTGGCAATACCTGTTGTGATTTCCTGCTGATTGGCTACTGCTGTTCTTCCGTCCATAGTACCAACCATTTCGGGCCCAACTTCGTTTGCAACAAACAATTGTCCTTTGCCTGGGAATCCACCGTTTGCATACCAATCAATACTGACTTTTGGTACTTTAGGTGGTGCAAGACTAAATTCTCCGTCAATCTTAAAGTGTGGTGTGTCAATATGTGGAAATTCAAGTCCTAAATCATCCCACCACCGCTTAAAGCTGTTCCAAGCGTTCTGTATCTTAGTTTTAAAATCTTCGATTGCCACAGAAATGCGTTGAAGTGCTGGTTTGCTGTCCCACCAGTCTACAACATTATCCCACTTCCCTTGAATACCTTTTTTAATTCCGTCAGCTAAGTTTTCCCATTTCTCCTTAGTAAACCACGGGCTCACATCGTTGTTCCACCAAGAAACAATTGCAAGACTATTCCACCAACCAACGATTGAATCCCACTTTTCTTGTATTCCTAATTTCATTCCATCAACAGCGTCAATCCATGTCTCTTTTTCAAACCATGGTGCAACATTATTATTCCACCAGTTAACAATAGCTGTATTGCTCCACCAATCTGAAAAACTGTTCCATTTTTCGCTTAAAGATGTTTTTATGTTGTCTCCCAGTTCTCCCCATTTCTCCTTAGTAAACCACGGTGCAACACTTGTAGTCCACCAATTTGCTATATCATCTTTATGCCCGAATGTGATAGTTTCTATAACTCCGTCAATAAAGCTAGGCAAATCTTCAAATGGTGCTTTTATAAGATATGCTAATTGGTCAAACATTGACATATCTATTTTCTCACCTGTAAGTGCTTCATTTAGTTTATTGCCTATATTAAATCCAATAATAGCTGCGCCAATGCCACCTACGATTCCTGTCCCAATAGTTAAGCCTATTTCTGTCGCTGTACCAGCTCCCATTATTACAGATAAGTCAGTAGTTAGCATAGTTTGCAGACCTTTTAATAGTCCACCTCCGCCAGCAAAACTCTTTAATCCTTTCTTTATAGCACTCCAACTTAATGCGTCTGATATTCTTTCTCCTATTTTTTTACCTAAACCGGTAAACTTCATAACTCCAAGAACTGACATGATTGTAGTTTCAACGGGTGCAGATTGAAATAGTCCTTGCCATATTTCAATAGCTGCTTTTATAGCTTCCCAGATTGCCTTGCCTACACTTGAAAGAACTTCTACCCAATCAATTCCAGCAAGATAATCTCCCATTTTTCTGCCTATTCCGTACCAGTCTACTTTATCAATGGCATCTGCAAACCAATTAAAAATTCCTGCCACAAGGTTAGATGTATCTTGTCCTGCTGCATAAAAATCCCCAATTGCAAAGTCTTTAAATATCTTTCTAACAGGTTCAAGTGCTTTCTCTATCTTGTCAGCCCAAGCAACTGCGGAATTTTCCATATTTGCAAATGCTTTATTCCACGCCGCTTCATATTCTGCCGCTGCCTTAGTAATATCGTCTGTCAAATCAATAGAGCTACCGCCGCCACCGCTTGAACCCTTGCTTGAGCTTGTATCGTCCTGTAATTTATTTATTTCATCAAATCCCATAAGGGATAATGTAGCTTTCTTAGCTGAATCAGCTACATCTTGGTAGCCGTCTGAAATATCTTCCAGTCCGTCAGATGTATCTTTATATCCGCTTTGTCCGAAACTCTCAAAGTCAATCTTAACGCCCATAAGGCTTGCTAGGTTGACTAATAATCTTTTGATTGCAATGGTTACTCCGTTTACTACCGGCATAACCTTTGAAAGAATTGGGATAAATAGCTGTCCTGCTACCATTCCTACCTCTTTCATATTGTTACTGAACTGACGTAACATATTACTTGGGGAGTTGATTGTCAAATTTGTTATCGTATAGGCTCTTTATCCTATACTTCTTATAGTTTCCTATAAGTTCAGAGTACATTATCACCCACGTTTTTGCGTTTGGTTTGGTGGTAGCCACTTCCACCTCATACTGCCCTATATGCAGTAGTGTCGGACACTCTTGGGAATATTATATTTATTCAATTCCTACTCGTTACGATACTCAATAGCCTGTTCGTAATCTATTGAGTTATCTCGGTATTAGCATAGTTGAAAACTTTAGCCTTCACCGATTTTGCCCGATTGCCATAAGATATTTCTATTCTTATGCAACACTTGGAAGATAAACTATATCATTAACTTTCTTCCGTCTATTAGCTAAATCACCCCAAGATACTTTGCTTTGGTCTAATATTGCCAACACTCTTAACTGCTGTTTTTCCATCTGTGTCATTTCAGACACCGACTTAGAAATGCCTAAGTTATAAGCGTATGTCGCTAATGTAGCATTAGTAATATCAATACCATACTTATACAATGCCCTTGATTGACCGATTAAGCCGCTTTGTAAGTTCTGTGCAACCGTTTTATAGTCCACATTAAAAAGTGAGCTTATATCGCCTGCAAGCATTGTCATTGACTTTGTTATTGCCGTTGTCGCTTCGCCTGTCTGTCCTAATGAGTTAGTGACAGAAGCTAACTGTGAAGCGTACTGTGTTATCTCTTGTATATTAAGCCCTAAGTTTTTTGCTCCGCTTTCTTCAAGCAACCCGCCTTGAATATTAACTTTTAAGCCAGATAGCTTTCCAAGAGTATCATTTACTCTACTTTGAAAACTTTCTGCATATGCTGTAGCGTTATCATATCCGTACTTCTCGTAATCCTTATCCCATTCTGAACCGATTTTGCCAAACGCTACCGCTTGATAGTTGAATGCTTCAATGTAATCTGTTGTTGACTTAATTGCTTCTATAAGCTTCTTGCTGCCACGAATTACCATAAAATAAGTGGCATAAAACTTACCTATCGCACTTGCTAAGTTCCAACTGCTTCTAGTTGCTGTCCTAGCACTTGTAGAAACGCCATATAAAGACTTTTGAAGTGAGTTTGATGAAGTACCCACCTTGCTACCTTGACTGGCAAGATTAGCCAATGCGTTAGTCATTTGAATGACATTCTGGCTTACTGTTGGTGCTCTTGATAGCGTTGTCATTAAGCCATTTAAAGCATTGCCTAGCTTTGGAATGTTTACAACGGCATTTTCAATACTTTTACTGCCTAGCTTACCAAGTGACTTTGCAAATTCTGTGACCTGTGTTGCATTTTGCGGAATAGCTGATATGCTTGCAACTGCCTTTGTGACAGCTTGAAGTGATGTAGCTGTGTTAGTTAGTGCAACCGAATCAACAGAACCTATTTTTGTGATGTTCTTAGCAAGCCTTGTAAAATCTGCTGTTCCTGCGTTCATGTTCTGCATAGCAGAGCCTAACTGGCTAACACCACTTGCAAGACCACTTAGTGATGAACCATTCACAGTTGCAAGTGATGTTGACAGCCTTGTAAGCTGATTTATCAGTTTGTCAACAGAATTGATAGCTTTAGTGGCAGTACCGGTAATTTTGACTTCTAAACTGTCTAATTCCACGCTTTAGCCCCCTTTTATAGGATTGTTGGCGGTAGTCCTTTCTTTTCGGTCTGTGCCGCCCATTTCTGTTCATTAAGCAACATTATCTGTAACTCCTTATCATATGTATCTTCTTCACTTTCTTCTGTTTTTTCTGATAAAATAGCTTGTTTAGGATATTCAATGTGTACATCTTTATTAAATGCCGCACCTATTCCGCAAGAAATAGCTGGAATTGCGTAAACTAAAAACCAGTTATACATTTCTGAATCACGATTTTGTCTATCAATCTTTTTACCTTTTGCGTATAGTAATAATTTTGTAGGTGTCATTTTTAGAAAGTCCGAATAACTAACACCTAGTGAACTGGCTAAGACAAAGTATTCTTCCCAGATTATTTTGTGGAAGTCTGTTTCTTTAAGTGGTCTTGTGGAACTACTGTTGGCTTCTTCTGTTCCTGTGTCGCTTCTTCCACATTGTTCGCCATTTCCTCTAACATCGCTGTTATTCCCGACAGTTCGAAAAAACCATCATCTTCCATCGCTTTCTTGATTTCTTCAAACAATGCTCTATATCCGTAACTCTTATCTGTCTTTCTCTTTTCTGTAATATATGCTCTAGTGAGCTCCTTTGCTTCATCCATAGTTACTGGGTTATCGTCAATGCAGCCTGCATAAATGGCTAAAATGCAAATCTCTGGCACATCTGCTGTCATATTTGCTAATCCATCAAAGGAAGCCTGTGCAACGCTTTTATCTGTCTGTGCAAGTAAGTAAGAACCATTTACAACGCTAAACATCTTCTGTACTATCTCTTTACATTCCGCTGCACCGAATGAGAACTCAACTTTGTATTCTTTTCCGTTTACATTAATATTCATCATAATTTTTACCCTTTCCCACCCTATCGTCCATATAGGGAAAGGTGCGGATTTTACACCGCACCTACCTTTTAAAATAATTATTCTGTTACATCATCAAGATATGATGTGTAGTCGGCTGTTTTGGCGTTTGTGCCACCAATCGACACAGCCTTTGATTTAGTCGATTGGCTTATTATTCCCCCACCTTTGTTACTGTGAATGTGCCACCAGCACCTTCAACAACTTGGAGCTTGTCTGTGCATTCAATAGGTGAAGTGTTAGGAACTGCTGTTACTGTCATTTCAAGAACACTATCTGTTCCAGAAACATCATTAGGTGTTGCTGTTACCTGTCCGACAAATGCGTACTTAGCAACCGCACCTAATCCGTCAGAGCCATATAACTGAATAATATCTAACTGCTTACCCTCTGCCTTAATTAAATCCTGTAAATAAGCCTTTTCAAGGTTGCCTGTGTAAGTCTTAGCGTCAGATGTTTTGATACCCATTAAGAATGTCTGTGAATCATCTTCAAATGTTGTACTTTCAACTGTGTTAGGTGCTGATACTGGTGCTGAAATTGACTTAGCCGCAACCATTAACTTGTATGAGCCTGCAAAACCATCTTCGCTATGTTCCTTGTAGATAACCCTAGCTTTATAACTTGTACTTGCCATTGCTTTGTCTACCTCCTAAAAATTTGCAAAAAAATAAGAGCATTTCTGCTCTTTGTTACAATAATCTGTCATTTGCTCCGATTAACCGCCTAAATCTAGCGGTACTCTTATGTACTTTGTTACTGATTGAGAACTCTGGCATTGCATTGCCTTGAAATCTCATTGTCTTGAATGTATCTGTAATTATCGCCATAACCTTGCGACAGTCAGACTTGCTTGTGTTAGTTGTGACATCTACTTGAAATGTCGCTAATAATGCGTTAATTGTCTGTCCGTCAAGCGTTTGTCCTTGTTCAACTGCTGGCAGTAAATGAATGTATACTGTTGGGAATATTGCTTGACCGCTGTTTTCTCCCTCATTTGTTATGACTATCTTTGGATATGTTTTCTTTAGTTGCGTTAGGGTTTTAGCCTTGACAAGTGCTGTGACTGTATTTTCAAGGTCTATCGCCCAATCGTTTGCATTTGCCATTAACTAAACACCCTCCTTGCTACCTCAACATATTTCTGTATGATTTCCATATCAGCCTTATAAACAGGCATTTGCGCTTCTACGCCGTGTGTAAGAACCAAGTTTCCGTCATCATCATAGTAACCCCACACTTTTTGTACGCCGTGATGTTCGCCGTATGAGCCTATAACCATACCATTAACAACACCTTTGTCGTGTGGACTACTTCCAGCTGCTCCATTGTAAAAAACGCCAGCTCCGAACTCTATAAACATAAGTTCTTTGCCCTCAACAACTAATGTCGCTTCGCTATGCTCGCCAACGGATTTTACTTTGACATAACTGTGATGGCTTGTATCAGAACCGCTACGAACACCTTTTTCATCATAGGTGTAACTAGCTTTTGTCATATTTTCATCTATGACAGGTATTCCAACTTCTGCAAGTTCTTTGACAAGCTGTGAAGTTTTTTTGATAAGCCAGTTCTTATACTGTTGTAGCTGTCTGATAGCTTCATTTACGGACTTTTCAGACAAGGATATATTAATTGTATGTCTTGCCATAATGCACCGCCTTAAAGCAGTTCTAAATCTGCAAAAACTTTAAATATTTTAGGTGACTGAATTGCAAACCAATCAATAGTTGTTTCATCGTGTCCAAATTGTTCTATATGTTGCCAATTACACTGTAATCCGCTTTCAGATAGAAAGGCGTGTATTATTTCGTGTCTTAATTGTTTCTTCTGCAATTCTACAAAATTACCCACTTCATTATAGTTATCAGAACGGATTACTATTAGCTTTGCTGTATTGTCGCAAAAGCCGTCCATATCTTTATTGTTAAGTTGCCTTAACTCGATAGTGTATGCTGTTCCCAAAACATTAATCGTTGTGTCTTTCATAATGCACCTACTTTACAACCGCTTTAAGCATATACTTAACTGAATACAATGCTGGCTTAATGCCTACAATCGTGAAGTCCGCTGATGTTTCATCAACAAGACTGTCAGATGTGTATGTAGGCTTGCTATTAAGCCAGATAAGGTCGCCCTTTTGAATAGGCAGCATATTCCTATCTGTCAGCAAAATAGCGTCAAAATCAGCGGTATCAAAGCCGTATTCCTTGCTTTGTGCTTCTCCACCGCTGAATGATATGTTGGCTTTAAAATCAACTGGCTCTGAAAAACCTGTTTTTTCTTCAAGGATTTTAGGTATCTTATTCCCCTCATCATCAAGATAAGGAATGAAGTTACCCTCTGTGTCGGTATACCCCTCATAAAGGATATTGCCGTAATCATCTCTTTCATAGATAGTTACTGTCTGTCCTTGAAGCGAATACTTCATAGCCTGCTTATTAATGTCAAGCATATTACTTCACATCCTTGCCAAATCGCTTCCATAGTTCAGATAGCTTCTCCCAACCGTACATCGCTACAAAAGCAACAACAAATCCTGCCATAATCGCCGCAAGAATCATGTACCACAGTATTGTCATCTGAATATACTGCATATAAGCAACAAATGCCGCTACAGTAATACCGATTGACAGGACAAATACTACAATATCTGTAGGCACCTTATTGAATACTCCAATACCCTTGATTACCTGTGTAATTACAGATACCATAAAGGCTAATGCCCCGACAATTGCTAATATGATTGTCATATTTGCAATCAATGTCTGCATAATCTCCATTCTGCTATACCTCCTTATCTTCATTAAGTCGTGCTTCCAATCCGTCTATTCGGTGGTGTGCCGACTTTACACTTTCCTCAACCTTAATAATCCTGTTATCATGAGAATTAAGTTCTTTTCTCATTTCTATAACTTCATTTTTTATCTCTGTTGTGTTGCCTGATATTGTGTCAAGTTTCATATTTATGCGTGTGTTTTCCTTTACACGCTCCGTAAGTTCTGCATTGTCAGACTTTTTGTTGTTCTTAAGATTAAATCCCAACGTAAACAGTCCGAAAAAGACGGAAAAAGCAACTGAAATAATGCTTATAATTACTGCTATTGGCATTGATATACCGCCTTTCATAATTAATAATGGCACACCGCCCACCACCCTTAATGTGTGCCGCCTGCTACCATATTGGTAACGCACAATCTTCTATAAAACCTTAGCAAAAGGAAATACCCCAACAAATAAACTGTCTCTATCTCTCCAAGTTCTGTTTACACCGCCCTCATTCATACTTGCCATGTAGTTCTCACCAGCTTGTGAATGGTCGTAGACAGCCAGATTAACAATAACGCTCTCAAATTTCTCCAAGTCCTCGGTTATCATTTCATCTGTGTAGCTGTCAGGGTAATTTCTTCTTGCCTTTACATCTTCTGTAGCCTGCTTGATAAGCTGTTCGATTATTGGATTATCTTCTTTGTTATCGAACACTACCACATCAGATGTTGTTTCATCATCATTTGTGACTGTATCAATATGAAATTGTTTAAGTCTGATTTTAACTTGTTCTAATGTGTATTCCATAATTTAGCTCCTATAATCCTAATTTCTCAATTAGCAGCTTCTTTAACTCTGCTCCCGTAAGTTCTTCTGCGTTGCCTATACCTTGTTCTGCGGCAAAAGCCTGCAAATCAGATGTAGACATGCGATTAATGGTTGTCTTGCTATAACCTAAAAAAGCCCCCTCTTCGGGAACCTCTTCGCCTGCGTTATACCATTTTCCGTTATGAATCACTATATATGGATATATCATAAGTTGCACCCCCTACTCTTCGCTATGAACCTCATATACGAATGTGCTATCCATATTCTCATATGACGGAAGAACAACCTCGGAAGCAAATGTTGACATCTCCATAGGTGGTCCGTACTCTGTCTTTGTAGCAACTGTAATACCTGTACCGTATACTGTTACATCTACATCAGCTACCTGTCTTGCTGTTCTTTCTTCCGGTGTAGTTCCGAACCAAGTATTACCAAGACTACCTTCTGGAAGAAGTGTAACCTTGTTATCTGGGTAGAAGTACTGTTCCTTGCCATCATCATCAATGTACATCTTATCGTAAAGCACGATAGTGAGCTTTGTTCTCTTCTGTACTACTGAAATAACAGTATCATCGTCAACCTCAATGGTTGCTGTAAGGTTCTGTGCAAGGATTGAGTTTCTTATCTGTGCATTATCAAGCAAATACTGGAATGTATTGCTGTTCATAAGTACATATCTAGCAATCTTGCCTTGCTTCTGTAGCTTCTTCCTTGCATTGTTAAGGTCTGTAAGCGGCTTTGAATTGGCTGTATCGCTCCACATACTTGTGCCGGATAACTTTGCGTAATGGTCTTTTGCGTATGAACCATCCTTATCATAATCGTAAGCGTACTGAACACCATCACTTACAATGGCAATTACCGGATGACCTGCACTTGTAGCAAGAAGCGACATTCTCATACGCTCGGGTACAACTTCTGCACCGCTTACAAGGTTGTTAGTATCGTCATATACGCTTGATAAAGCACTTGCAAGGTAAGGGTCGTCTGCTGATTGAATACGCTCGATTTCAAACATTTCCTCTTCACCGACTGTCATTCCCTCGCGGAAAAATGCCATCTGTGTTTTTTCCTTGCTTAATCCCTCTCTAGCTCTAAGTGTTGGGATTGTGTCAAAGTTAGATGGTGCAAGTGAAACCGGAAGTCCTTTGTGTGTCTTAATCCAGCTTAAATCAAGCCCCTGTTTCTTTCTTTCAGGAAACCACTGTAAACCAAGATAAGGTATCTGGTTGCTAGCGTTTTCTGTTGCCGATAATGCAATAGACTTACTGTCTAATACTTCATTAATTAACATCTGTTTACCTCCTGTTATTATTCAAATACAATCATTGGAAGAGCCGTCTTAACTGTTTCGTCATATGTAACGCCTGAGTGTGTTTCTGCTACCTTTGTGTTAAGATATGCCTTCTTAAGCAGTACTCCCTGTGGTCTGTCCTCTGTTACATCAAACCTTAAAATACCTACTACTGTGGCTGTGTTATCAGCCTTGCCGGTTGCTCCGATTGGAGTACCTGCCTTAACAATCTTCTTGCCTTGTGCGTTTGTAGTTGTTACACCATCAAAATCAAGTGTTAATGGGATTGCTTCGTTAGGCTCTCTCTTTAAAATCTGAACATCTCCTGCGTATGAAGTCTTTTCATACTGCATATTCATTTCCTTTGCCATTTCTTACCTCCTGTTATTACTGAATGTAATGTGATAAAACGTCATTGTTCTTAGGTGCATTGGATATAAGGCTTTCTGCTATCTTTTCAGCATTTGTCTTATTGTCTGCACCGCCTTTATTACTGCCGCCGCCCGGAATATCTTGATTTTTAGCAATCTCCTGTTCCTTAGCCTGTGCCGCAGCCGTTTCTTTTTCGGACATAATCTTGCCAAGTTCGGTGTAATCAAGGCTTCCATCGTCTTTAACAACTGTCTTTGCCTGTTCAGCAGTAATCTTAAAATTAGTCATAGCTGCTTCCCTCTGGTCTCTGATAGCGTTAGATTTCTGTAAATCCGCTATCTGCTGATTAGCTGTCTCTAAGGCTTTATTTGCTTTTTCGAGCTCTGTCAGATTGCCAGCCTGTATTTCATCAAGCTGTTTCTGTAAGTCGTCTGCTGTGTCAGCTTTAGCCTTGTACTGGCTTACCTTGTTCTTTTCCTTTGCAACTTCTGAATTGTTCTGATTAAGAAGATTGGTAATCTGTTCGTCTGTTGCCTCTGGGAAAAGTTTTAATACATCTTCTCTTGTCATAATTACCTCCGTTAAACACACGCTTTTGTTACCGCAGGTCGCTCCTGCTGTGTTCTTCTGCTATTTACCGCATAGCTGCAAAATGTATAAAATAAAAGCAGCTACCGATTATTCGATAACTGCCTTATTTTGCTGATTATTATTAAATTGATTAACTATCTCTTGTGCTTTTTGTTCTTGTGCTTCCACATCATCAATAGTCTTGTATATATTATCAAGATATGGTTTTGATAAAAGGAATGTCTTTTCTGCATCTCCCCATAAACCAACTGTCTTAATTGCTATAAGTGGGTGTATGCCGCTTTGAAGCAACACTGTAAGCGTCTGCGCCTTGGTATACATATTATCCTGTGGACTGTGATTTATCTGCACATCAAAATCTCTAACCGATAGTTTTAAGTCTTCTCCTGCAAGTCTCAAGATGTTAAGAACCACTACAGCCAGACGCTTTTCACATGATTTGATAAGAGGGTCTTTTAATTTTGCTCTTGATTTTGAGAAATCCCATCCGGCTCTCAAAGATACCGCTCCCTGTGTATCGCCGCCAGAGTTTTGTGATTCTCTATTTGGTATCGCTAGGATAGCTTGAAGATTATCGAGCAAATCATCCTTAGCAACTTGACATTGTGTCTGATTAAGCTCCTGTGTCATAATCTCAACGTCTGACTTATTGTCTTTGTTGATAGATTTAACTGTAAGGGCGTGGTTCATTTTCATTTTTTCAAATGTTTCTGTGTCAACTTCACAATTAACAAACTTAACCCAGTACTCAACAAACTGCTGTATACTATCCATTCTGTTAGACTGCATGTTATTAATAGCATCCAACATACCTATTACAAGCTCAATATCAGATATTCTTTCGTGGTTGTTAGGAAACTCAACAATAGGAATTTCGCCATATGTATGTAGTTTTGCTTCAACTACTTTGCTGTCAACAATTCTAAAAGACATAGTGTCGGAAAATGCCATTTTATACCAATTTCCGTCCTCGTCTTTAAGTTCCTGCACAACAAGCATAGGTTCTTCTGTGCTTTCATTGTAAACAACATAAGTGTTCATTGGCGTAGGTGCTACAATTCTGAATGGCACATCTCCATTTTTAGGTTGAACTGCTTTGAATGATGTACCTGTTGCCGACTGCCACTCTCCAGCTTTAATATCTTTCTCTTGCTTATTGGCATCCGCCATAAAATCATTGAGTATGTCAACCGCCTTATTGATAGCTTCATCATCTTTGCGGCTAATAAACTGGATTGGTTCGCCATACGTCTGCCCTACCTTAAACTGAACAATTTCATATGCGTGGTTCTCGACAATCTTGTTTGTAATATCTTCATTAGTCAGCTTATGTCTATACAATATCGGCTGGTCGCCCTTGTAGTAATGCCACAGATACTTGATAACTGGCTTATTCCAATTAAATACACCTATAGTACTTCCAATAACCTTAACAACATTGTTAGCAGTTATTGTGCCTACATTCGTATATGCGATTTTTCTACCATAACAACCTCTAACAAGGTCTTGAAAATACATTGTGTTCATATCTTGCTCCTAATAAAATGTCATACCGCTTGAACTTCTGCTTTGTGGTATTTCCTTAATTTGAAAATCATCATCATCGTTAGGCACATACCATATCCATTTGTGGCAATGCTTGCACGCTAACTTATGTGTTCGTGGATCTTTGCTGTCTGCCTTAGTTAAGAACTTGTGGCAGTTCGGACACATTATTGATTTATCTTTATTCATATAAAAATTCATATTTCTACCTCATTGCATAACAAAAGCACCGCCGCAATTAAGCAACGGTGCTTTCGATAAGGATGTGTTTATGAAGAAACATCTTTGTGACTTCTTACAGATATACTATACCACACCGGCAATGTGACATTCTATGACATCTTTTACAGATATTCACTCCCATATTTATCTTCAAAGGCTTGTAGTGCTTTAGCGTGTATTCTGTGTACTTGTCTCCAGCACCAGCCTGTTTCATTTGCAATTTTTTCAAATGTAAACTTTCTGACATATCTTAGAAACAATACTGTATAATAATCTTCATTGTTTATCTGTTCTATCTGCTCTATTATTTTATTTTTTACATCAATGTATTTGTCTATAAGTTTATCAAGGCTTTCTTCCATTTGTTCAAGTCTGACATATCCGCAGCCTGTTTTGTCCGGATCTGATGATGACATGACCCTTTCTTCATTAACAACCGCTGAAATGCTGTATGATAATTCTTTATACTGTGTTATTTCTATCAATTTATTATCAATTATCTTGTTGTAATAACTTATTTGATTAAGATAGTCCTTAGTTGTCATAATAAATTAATACCTCCTAAATGGATTTATAGCAGCTTCAACTTTAGCTGCTCTATTGCCTTGTGTCATTCTTAATGCAAAGTTTGAGAAAACATCTGGAACATCATCTAATTGTTTTTTACCTGATACCGAATATTGCTTTAACAGTGACATCATCACTCCGTATGGCTCATTAGGCTTATAAAGTGATGCGTCTTTAAAAATAATATGTTGTAATATCCAGTTAGAACATTGGAATATCCTTGCTTCCTTATTCGTTTCGGTCGGTGTATCAGTAATGTTACATATCCAACCTACACTCTCAACACGCTTATTAACTTCCATAGCCACTCTATCACCGCCAGCATTACGTTCAAATTCACACTCTTGTACTTTATTATTCACAAGTACTGCTGCGGCATTTCTGTATTGTTCTTCATAATCCGCTGTGTTATCACATACGCAATCAATGCAATAATAATCTTCTCCGTGTTTTTGCAATACCGGTAGTACAAAGTAATCCGTACCTTTGCCCTTAGTATCGCATTGTGCCGTAATAATTTCCGGTTCTCCGTGTGGCAGATTAAGGTATCTGCGGATTTTATCATCTGGGAATAATAGCCCCTCACGTTCGATAGGCTCTTGTTTATACAAACATCTATAAGATATTTCGTCCATGAGTAATTGTTGGTCAGTAAAAAACTCTTTTGTAAATCCACTATACTCATAGTCAAAATTACTCTCACCTGTTACTGGATCTACATCCGGCACAGCAATAGTCTTAACTCTTTTGTTTCCTGCGTACATATTCTGTATTCTTCCGATAACATCATGTACGCTCCAACGTGTAGCAATATGTATCTCTTTGCAGTTATGTCCGTCTGTATCTTGGATTTTTCTTTGTCTGGCATCTACTGCATATTTATCCCACAGCTTATCAAGTACCATAGGATTAAGTGCTTCTTCAATACCACCTATCATATCATCCACAAGTAAAAACTTACTTGCACGAACTTTACCGGCATTCTTACTTCCTACAGATGTACATTGTACGCTTGGAAATGGCTTATATTTGCCGATATTGAACTGCTCTAACTTTGCATTAGTGCTTGTAACTGTAAGGCTAGGAAAGATTTCGTTCCATGCATATTCATCAGCATTTGTGACAATATCGTATACGCCATCATAGTACATTCGTGTAATGTCGCCAGAATGGGAATAAAAAAGGCAAAAATCATTAGGAAACCAACCAGCTACTAAAGCGTTAAACATCTTTTCAATAGTTGTCTTTCCCGCTCCAGGTATTAATGACACACACAATATATCGTATTTATCATCAATCATGCCCTGTAAGGCTTCTATTAGTCCCATTTTTAAGAATTGTTTGCGGCGTGGCATATAAAATCGTTCTTTAGGCTCTCTTTTCTTTTCAAGATACCTAAATCCGCTATCAACAACTTTGTGCTGCGCTTCAATCAGTAAAATATCGTAAAACCAATTAATCAACTCATATTCCGTTTTATTTGCAAACGCATACTTCTCTAAATCCCATATCGTTCCGCCTGTTTTAGCCGTGCAGAAGCCCTCTATAAGCTCTTTTGCTCTCTTAGTGAGTTGTAGTCCATACTCAATATCTTTCTCGCCGTTTATGGCTACACTGCAAGCGTCTACATAGGCATTAATTACCTGTTCATCTATTCCGTTTTTCTCTATGTAGTTTTCATATCCATTGATTGTAGAAATAAGGCTCTGACTAGCCATAAGAAAAGCACCTCCACTTTTCAGCAAAGGTGCTTATAGACCTCTGCCTATAACTGTTTTAGGGTAGCGACTAACTCTATTTGTTAGCCGGTAATTTTGCTTATTTTAATTCATCTGCTGTAACTATATGTAAAATTCCATAATTACCTTTATCAAAACTGTCTCTTGCACTTTCGTGACATCTTGTGCGTAGTACATTTAATGCACTTTTAATATTGCTATTGCAAATAGCCTTAGCAATGTCAGAAAATGGTTGTGGGGTGTCTAGTCTTGAATTAGCTTCTGCTATAGAACAATGCTTATATTGTATTATTGCATCCATTGCAAAGTCTCTGTCCAAATTAACACCCAAAAATCTGTCCGTAACTGTATTCCATATAGCATATAGGTTATCTACATCATCTTGTAATGCGACTATTAACATATAATCTCACTCCTTGTTCAGTTCATCCGCATATCTTGTCATTTCAATCTGTGTTCCGTTTTCGTCTTTTGTACCGACAGTTACATATCTGTTGCTTCCACTTGCCATATCTCCAAGTCTTATTTCTGTTTTATCATCATTAAACTTGTAGCATTTACGCATTTCTTCAATGCAGTTATTCATTTCTGATATTTTCATAAAATCACTTTCTATTCTTTTTGATAATCTCTCTGAATGCATCAAGTATTCCTGTTTCTTCAAGCAAAAACACCGTTCCTGCAATGCATATAGATATCATAAGTGCCACAACTACTATAATCACAATTAAAAACATAATCGTAAAAACACTACTCATTCCTTATAAACCTCCTTGTTTCCTCAATTATCTTAGAATCTCTAGCAAAAGTCATTTCGATGTGACTTTGCGGCAGTCTGCCAAACTTTTTCAAAGCGTATTTTTCTACCGCTTCTCTTGAAATATCTATACCAAAATCTCTTAATGCTTCTTTAGGTGGTGATTGATGTTCGGATAAGGGATTGTCAATGTTATTCATTTCTCATAAACCTCTCAAAATCTTCCCTGCACTTAGGGCATAAATCATATGTTTTTTCTAAAAATTTATATCTACGGACATTCCTGATTTCAAGACACATATCATTATCTTCAAAAGCAGGAATTATATCTCCGCAACATCCGACTTGCTTAAATCTAACTTCTTTCCAGCTTTTAGGTATTATCTCTTTTCCGCACCTGTCGCAAGTGTGCCATTCTTTTTGATGTTTCATAGCAATCCCCCCTTTGCAAAATTGGCAAACTCTTCGGTTATTCTTTAAAAAGCACTTCTTCCGCTAAAAAAGTAAGTTGTATCTTTTTCATTCCAGACTCATCATCTGTAATGCCATCTACACTATATATACTATCAACTGAGTTACCATCAAAGAAAACTTTGACATATCCTTTTGAACTATCCAACAATGCTTCTTTAATCATCTTTCACCAACTTTCTGCTGCAGATAGGGCAATAAGCTATTTTCATTACCATTTCAACATTCATATCTTTACTGCTACACACTGCAAAGGACGGACATTTATTCAAGTTGCATGTAATTACAGGTTTATTTGACAACTTATCAATCTTAAACTTGCCATAATGTGTTATGACAGGAAATTTTTCCTCGCAAAATTTACACATATTACACCTCAACCTCATATTTCTTAAAATAGTTTCCAATATCTTTAGGTATCTCAACACCTAGTTCTTTTGCCCTTTTAATACATTTGTCTTGCGGATAAATAATATGTGTTTTTGTATCTCTGCATGTTGTACAGTCTATCCCAGAACTATATTTTGCACATTTTTTTCTGTATTCACATATATCGCATTCGGTATTTTTCTCTTTATATTTTTCGGTTTGTATTGTTCAAAGTCTTTACATTTATAATCAAGTGATGTATTATTCCCTTTTTGGCATCCATAAAACGGATATTCTTCTCCCGTTTCTTCATCAAAAATAAAATCCTCATCACAATATTTGCAAATTGAACAATCTTTCATATTACACCTCAAATCTTCGTAAATATATCCAAATCATAGTTATCTCTGATATGGTCAACAACTTCCTGTAATTTGCTTTTCACAAATTCATCATTGGCAATATCTGGGTGTGCGTAAAACATACAACTGTCTTTCTTGCCGTCTGCTTTATATTTACGATAGTTAAATGTCATCATAAACAATGGTATTCTTGTTAAATTCTTTGTCTTGCGTCTTATCCAGCGATTAACAATTCTCTCAATCATCATTCTTCCCCCATAAATTATCTGGTAATTCTTCGCCGCCATAAATCTTGTTAGCATATTTCTTAAATGTCGGCACGCTACAGCCTGCTACTTTTGCCGCCTTTACTTGTGAAGCCTGCCCCGATATGTATAAGTTAATTGCTTCATAGAATTTATCTTTGTTTAGTGGATGTACGCCCATAGCCATAATAATCACTCCTTATTTCAAATATTTCTGTGCTAAGTTTTCTCTTATCATTCCAGACATGAAATGCTGCAAGCTCTTAGTTACTTCTTTGCCATTAATCTTGTATTTTGTCTGTAAGTAATAATCTATTAACTCTTTGTAGTAATCATCAAATCCATAAGCAGAATTATCACTCATATAATTACCAACTGGCTCAAAGTAATTAATAACTATCTTTGTCAAAGCCTGTTCTGTAATGCGTATATGGCTCATATTTAAAGTTTTATTGTATTGCTCAAGGAAATAGTCAATAATATGCTTTAACTCCTCTATTCGCCAATCTGACGGCTCGCAATCTGCAAATTCAACAGCAATGTTTTTAATTGCATCAGATTTGCTTTCGCCTTTTTCAACTGAAAAAGCATATATATCTCCTCTTGAAGAATCTTTAGATTCTGAAAGAGCATTTGATGTATCACTTATACATTTATCACTTAAACCATAATTGTTATACTTATGTATGGATTTTTCTCCACTACCCCCTATGGATTTATTTCCGTTACCCTGTGGATTTTTATCCACCCCCTCATTTTCTTCTTTTATTTCCAATTCATTAATAAAATCATCATAGAATTTTTGAGTGAGTGTTATTATCCTGCCAGTAATTTCTCTTGTTCCCTCTCTATATGTGTATTCACGCTTAATATGTCCGTTTTTCTCTAATTTTAGTATTGCCTTTTGAATTGTATTTTCCTTTACACCGATAAAATCAGCAAAATGTCTGTTATTAGCATAACATTGCTTTTTACTGCCTTTTGATAAACTGTATATTTCTAAGAGTAAAAACTTTTCGTTAGGCGTATACTCTCTTGATAGATATAAATTTTTGTAAATCCATACGCCTTTAAAATCCCTAGTTTCGGGTATTATAATTTCTTTTGCCATAATCGAATACCTCCGCTTGATATTATTTATGTATGCCTGTGATACACACTCCGCTTGATTGGTAAAAACAACAAACAGGCACAGCGGAAGTGCTTTTCGGTAGCTAACCTAGTTTGTTGTAAATAGTTGCACGGAGAGTCGAACTCCGTCAGACCAAACCATGCCAATGCATTTCAAATCTGCAAATTCTATTTTGCAAAGAGTTTTCTGTTTCCGATAATACAACTACTATTCATACATCTCCCATCGACCGGAACTATTGCAGTAGTATCCGACTAAGTGGAGATAAGAAATTGATGTGGTGTGGATTTGAACCACACATGAGATTCCGTCAGTTAGTCTGCACCTACGAATAGGGATAAATGGATTTTTATTTTCTAACGGATTTATTGGTGTAATTGCTTACAGCTATTTACCAGACTTGTTCTAGCAATCCTTATCGCACACCGTTCTCTTAACCATCAATTAGCGTTTACCCATTTCGCCACACATCAACGCCACATTTCGGGCAACCGCCGTGTTAGGGATTTGAACCCCAGAGACTTTTACATCCAGACTGTTTTCAAGACAGCACCCTCGACAAACCGGACACACGGCAAATATAGCAGTGTAGTGGAACTGCTATATTTGAAATTGCTTTTGCCACTACTTTGTACAATTTCATGCGGACTTTCTACCGCTTACGGCAAGGTTCACCTCTGTCGTAAGTTAGCGCCGACATCGTGAATCGAACACGAACAACATTTCTGTTGGATAGCTTAGCAAGCTATTGGAATACCTTTATCCCATATCGGCAAATACCGCCTGTAACGGCTATCAAGGGAAAATGCAATAATATTTTTGGGGGAATATCGAGAAGAACCTTGATAAGTTGAATTTCACACCTCTGTATGAGGTAAGCCTTTCCGAGTGGTCTCGCACCACCCTTAACTGAATCTCCAAGAAAGTACATGAAAGGAGGACTACCCTGTAAAATGCAAAACAGTTTGATGGTAGTCTGCGATAAAAGTAAGACGAACTACACCAGTCGGATTCGAACCGACGCATACAGAGGTCAAAGCTCTGTGCCTTACCGCTTGGCTATGGTGCATTAAGTGGCTATTCTCGGTATATATTCGCCACAAACCGCAGTGTACTATCCTTTGTAGTCATTATACTTTCATTGACCGACACGGCTATTCTGACAATTCTATGTATTTGTCAATGTACCACTTAGCTTTTTTAATATCTTCTAAGCCATTCTTGTTGCCAGTGCGGTAGTTATACTTAAAAGCATTAAGCAAGCAAAATGTCTTTACAGCTTCAACACCAAATATCTCAAGCATAACATCTATGCACTCATATTTACCGGTTGCATAATGGCTAGGATGATTAACATTGTCATTTACCGGCTTTTCATTAACACTAGGTGCAAAATCAAAATCTTTGAGCGGAGCAAAGTTATCTTTCTTGCCGCCGCGATTAATACAACTCTTACACGGTTCTGCACTGAATAATGCAAATTGGTTTATGCAATCAACGCAATATCCACTAATTTGAATGTTATTCATTAAACATCACCTGCCTGTCTGTGATTAGCTTTGTAAGTATCAAATCCCTCTGGATATCTTACTTTCAGCTTATCAATGTTAATCTGCATGATTTCATCAAGGTTAAACTCGAAAGAATCGCACATCAAAGCTAAGTACCAACATACATCGCTGATTTCACGCTTTAAATGTTCGGCATCTAGCTGCTTTTCATGGAAAACCCACTTCTTGAGCATGTCGTTAAGTTCTCCAACTTCGCCAGATAAACCTAATGCAGCATTAAGAACACCACCTAATTCAATCTCTGGCGTATCTTCACCGCGATTACCAATCTTTAAGTTATTAATCTTATTCAGAAGCCTATCTGTAGACTTTCTATCATTAGTGCGCATAGCCAAAGCCTGATACTCTGCTCCCTGCATTTCTAACTCCTAACTCTTTTTTATTTTTTAAAATTTTTTGGAATTTACTCGGCTGAATTAGCCGTTTTGATGTGTGTATTTATTGAATATCTTGTGAATAATTAAGATGTGTCTATTATACACCTATCTATCAGATTTGTACAGTAGATTTATTGATTATATTATATGGGTTATTATCAGGACTATATATTAATAAATATAATGGTTATTGTATATAGTTTAATAAATTATTATTAGTTGGTTATGTATATATAAATATATATAATAAGCCTTTTTATTTTTGAGAATATTTGAGCGACTTAGTTGGGCGTGCAATGCGTGCATATATAACCCCCACGCCCTGCGTTTGTACATCTTGCACAATGAAATCAGCCAGAGCGGAGCAACTGCGCAATAAATAATTATCACGCAATCGCTGTCAATCCGCTTGTTTACTGGCTTTGTCGTGCTTTTATCGTTCAAATGTTCTGTTTTATCACTTCGCTAAACTCAACTTTAGCGAAATCATGCTATCGTGAGCCAAACAGCTAGAAATCGCTTGTTTACTGGCTTTGCGGGATTTCTTGTGCATCTTGTACAATGGTTTCTTGTTGTGCAATTTGACGAATATTAGAGCCTTGAGCGTTTGCAGATGTGCCGAGCTGCGGAAGGTCTGCAGCTGTTTTAATGGTCTTTGTGGTGCTTTCTCTGCTGACACCGGGAAGATTCCAACCAAAACGGCGATTCATGACCGCAAGCTGTCCGACTGGGTTCTTACCGGACCAGAGCCGAGCCTCTCCACTAGATTCATAATCTTTTGACAGTTTTTGATATAAATTGTTAGCCGATGTACTTAGTTGCGGCGTTCTGCTCTCGTTTCCCCAGTTATATATAATATCTTCTCTTATACCAGTTAATTTACAATATCCTGATATAGTACATATTTTATTATACTTATAACACATATATATATAATAATCTGCTATATAGTTGAGATATTCATAATTATAACTATTACAATTGCTATTATTTATATTACTATATTGATTATTATAATTATTATTATTATATCCCTGTAATTTACCCTTTAATTTTAATCTATTAGTACCCTTAAAAGTATTATTATATACATAAATCAAGGCGGCATAAAAAAGGGATTGCGGAGCCGTTGCCATATCCTCAATGTTTTCATCTGTGCAAAATCTTTTGAAATACATATCAATTTCATTTTCAAAAATTTCCTGACTTTCTGGTGCTTCTTGTACTTTCTCCATCTGTTCCCCTTTCCGCTGGAGCTTATCCAGCTTATTGTAATATATACTAATAACATAAAAATAACCCGATAACAATATTAATATTATCGGGTGTAAATCTTGTATATTTAATTATTAGCAACATAATAACACAATAAATATAATTAATCAATAGATAAAAAAGCGATGTATAACAGATATACACCGCTTTATAATTATAACATGTTTTTAATAACTTTTATTTCAAGCTCTTCTGGGGCAATGTCGCCAGCTTCTATCTGTTCAAGCTATTCTTCTGTCGCTTCAATCTCAAACGCCTTAAAGCTGTCTGCCGTTCCTAGTTTAAACCTTTTCTGTTCTCTTTCTGTGAGCCTGTTCCATTCTTTATCAAGATATTTTTTGGCTTCTTCTGCTGTGTTATGCCTTAACACCTCGCCAATCATCCTCTCATTATATATACTTGTGTAATATGCTTTCATATCGTCCACGTTTTAACCTTTCTTAATTATTTTCCTTTTCACATTCAAACCCGAATAAAATATCATTTGCCAGCTCTCCGCTTATTTCCTCTTCTGCGATTGGTTTTCTGTTCTCTGCTCCAATCGCTTCATCAAGACTTGCATCTATATCTGCAAGTGCTTTTTCTCTGCTAAATCCCAACTTCATAACCTCATTTAATAAATCAATAGTTTTTTTCATAATATCCACCTTTTAACCTTTCTTAATCTATTATCTTGCTACCTCAAAAAATCTGTTAGCTCTCTGCCTTTCGTCCTCGTCCTCGATTTCATCCTCCTCGAATGTATACGGAAACTCTTCGCCGATTCCACATTCTTTTTGAAGATAATCTTGTAAATCCAGCAAGTTCTCTATCTTCTCCCAGCTTGCAAGCATTTCATTGAAGATATCTTCATCTTCTTCGTAGTTGCTTATATCTGGCTTAAAGTAATCTTTAAGCTCATTGAATGTATAGTGTATCAGCTCGGTGTTGACATCTCTTTGTCTTCTGTCAATTATGTGATATGTCCTCATATTCTTGCACCTTTCAGCCTTTCGGCTGCCCTTTCTTAATTTGTATAATTATAATAGCATTTCTTTATCACTTTTGCAAGTGATATTTTAAAATATTTTACAATTTCTTTTTTAGTTCTCTTTCTTCCTCTGTTTCTTCATATATAAATATGTCTTTCGGCTGCATATCCAGAATCAAACAAAGATTATTTATGCTTTTAGCATTTATGTTTGTATCTTCGTTTTTTATCTTCTTTAGTGTGTCTTGGCTCAGTAATCCGCTTGTTTTGGCTTTGTATGTGTTAAATCCGGCACGCTCTAAAGCATCCCCGACATTAAAGCGATATTTAAGCATTGCAATAGCTCCTTTCTATATTGTTTTATTTATTTCTTATAATAATATAGTAGGTTCTAAAAGTCAATAAAAATATTTCTTAAAAAAGTTATAAAAATGCTTGCGTATTTCTTTTTAAAGTGATATTATAATCATACAAATAAAGAAAGCGAGGGCGCAAACATGGATAAACAATACAGACTTGTAACAGAAAGTGGAAAAGTTTTATTAGGTGGCGAGACATACAGCCGCCGAGGAGCTGAAAGTTGGTTTGATGATTTAGGCGGAGTTTATGAAGATGATAAGACAGGAGCAGAGGAAAGAATATATATTGAGGAGGTATAGAAATATGACACTTGCAGAAAGAAAGATAAATACAAAGGATTTAATAAGCTTTGATGAAATCGCAAAGAAGCATATAGCCGGGGAATATTTAGCAATCGGCAACAATGGGAAAAGCTATCATGCCTCATACGTTCCGAAATATGAGCCATCTGGCGTGATGTTCTTTTGCATTCCGCAAAGCGTTGAAATTTTGGGATATTTAGAAATTGTTTAAGTCGAAACCGCCACTTTTGGCGGTCTGGTGTAGGGTTGCAACCTTGCCACTGATGAGACAAGCACACAATGAAAGGATGGTTGATATTATGAAGATTTTACTTGAAAAATTGGAAAAGTTGGAACAACTGGAAAAAGTCGCAGACGAAGCAGAGGCAAGATACACAGAAGAGCCAGAAAACACAGAACTTGAAAATGCTTTTGATGAGGCATACAAGGCAGAATTTGACGCATATATCAGCGCTGCGAAGTATATTGAATATATGACAGGCGGCGCGGTTGATTTTATGAAAGCAAAGGAATTGATACAGACTAAACGCGCGGAGCTTTTGCAGCTCTTAGCATAAATTAGCAAGGTTGGCTTTTCCGGGGTTCGATTCCCCGGCTTGCTTTACCCCTTAAGGGAATAAAAGAAAGAGAGGAAAAAAGATGATAGACAAAAAGAATGTAAAGCACATTTTGAGACAGATTGAAAAGGCATTCAAAAATGCGGATACTCTGAGAGAATATGAAGAGTTATGCGAATGTATTTATTTTTCGGACTGTAAATTTGATTACAATACATTTTTGAAGCTTAAAAATCTTGTCTTTTAACCGCCGCAGAGAATGCCAGCCGGAGCGATACCGGCGGCGGTTTTTCCTTTTAAGGGATAATATTAAAATATGGAGGTGTGTTTATATGTGGCGCGTGAATTGGTGCGGTAGCTTTCCGGAGTTCTGCCGCTGTTTTAACAGCAAAGAAGAGGCACAAAAGTTTTTTGATGGTTTAATAACAAACCGCAAACAAATATATTTTAGCTAGTATTAAGGGCGTACAATCTGCGCCCTTTTTGGCTTGCCGTGGTTTGACTGGTTCGATTCCAGCCGCAAGCATTAGCATATATTAATATGCTTTTCTTTGTGTACCTTGAAAAAATAATATAATAATGCTATGCTTATGTATAAGGCTTTTACACCTTTTAGGTGTACAAGTGTACCCAGTTGGGGCAGCGTGCGTTCTGGTGGATTTTCCAGAACTGGCGACAGCTTCCACAACTTGCAAGGGCATATTATACCCATTTGCACAACGCATTTAAAAGCGTTTTAAAGCTGTTTTGCTTTGTAGGCTTAATAAGTCTATATTGACACAATAAAACCGCCGTACTGGTCGAATCACAAAGCTACAAGGTCAAAATAAGCACGAACTGCAGTCAGTCAAGTTTGTATAATGCACTTTAATCTGTTAAAGTTTTTCATCAATTTTTCAAGGTAAATCTGAACGAAATCGGGAGCAAAAATTGAAATTCTGTGTAACCGATTTTTGGATTTTAAAATTGAAAGTGACGGGGGTATTTGAAATGGCGCATTATAATTTTGTGAGAAATTTTTTCAATTTTTTAAGTAAGATTTAAACAAAATCTGAACCAAATTTTGAGATTTTTTAAAATTGAAATTGTGAATACAAAAAGTCAACCCACGGGGGTAAAGAAAAATTTTACCTATATTCCGTGGGTTTTAAATTAGTTTATAAAAATAATCGGTTTATCGTCATCAAAAAGATTACTAACAACTTCCTGTTCTTTATCTACTAAGTAACAAGGAACTTTCTGGAATCGTCTAAAGCCTTTGATAATTTCATATTTGTTATTAATTCTATATATAGTTCCTGCGAAATTGCCTTTATCAACAGGAATATAAGATTGCGTATCTAATGGAGCTGATATAGGTTTGTCAAGTTCCTTAAGTTCTACAATATCTACTGCTTCAATCTTGCATAAATCACCATACTCACCTAATGATGGATATACCGGTGGGTTTAGTAACGCATGGTATATATCATCTATGTCACTATCATCAGCTTTGATGTATATAGTTGTATATAAATCAACTAGCATTAGATGATATTTAACTGTACTAACCCAACCAGCATGGCTTCCGTCTGCATAGTCTGTTATAATATCCCAACGCTTAAGCATTTCATTGCTAATTTTGTTGAAATTATAGCCACCGTACCATTCTTTTTGCACCTTAGTATTATAAATTCCTTTGCCAGTAACAAAATAATCTAATTTATGATACCTTTTCCATTGACACATTGAATGAATAAACCCATTAACTGTGCTAAATGGCGGCAAAGGGTAACAATCTACACCTCTTGGTGCAGATGGATTGTTAAATCTAGCCATTTCTTGATACATTTTTAACCTTATAGCTCTCATAATAAAACCTCCAAAATAAAATAAGTTGCACCTATACAAAAATGTATCAATGCAACTTTCCACTATGGTTCTATTAAGGTAAAATGATATATTAATTATCAATTGTTTACATCTATTAAATAATAGCATTTTTAAATATTATTGTCAACACAACAACTTTCTGTATAAATCAACGCCTTACTTGAATACCGGCATTGACTTAGTTCATATATCAACATTTCCTTTGTCATAGTCGGATTAGTCTTTTGAATTATCTTTAATAGCTCATCTATACTCATTATCCCACTCTCCTAACTGCCCCTAAAACCATATCAACAATGTCAAATACTTCATCTCCATAAGTTGCCACAAAATCACACAATATCTCTTCCTGTTCAATCGGCAAATACACATCATAGGACATACAGATTGCGTGGCATACTTCGTGTATCAGCACTTTACGCTTCATAAATCCACGCAAGGCATTTGACAGATAAATTGTATGCGTATTTCTATCTGTCACGCCTAGCACAGAAACATTGTCTGACCGCTTTAATTCACCCGAATTTGAATTTTTATATTGCACTTGCCACATTGTGCCATTAATACTAAAAACCATCTGTATGCTCCTTTCTGAATAAAACAGGCTATGAATATTGCTACTCATAGCCTTTAGAATCAAATCTTAGATACAAGAGTGCTTAACTTTGTTCTAAGTAAATTTTTCTCTTCTGCTGTCATATCAGCTACCATGCCTGTAATATCGCTTGCAAGTTCCTTAGTATAGCTGTCAAGTGACTTCATCTTATGTTCCTTATCTTCTGGCGTGTTGTTCTTGTGCATTTCCTTGGTTTCTGTGTAGTTTCTCTTTGCTCTGTCATAGCCGCTTTCGTTCATTGGCTCTGTATAATACATCTTGCCATAATCCCTATCCATATCCCTCATATGCTCTGCTTCTGAGTACATGTACATATAAGGCGGCTCTTCATATCCTCTGCGGTATGTTCCTTTACCTTTTGGGGCAAATCTGCCATTTGCATAGCGGTAGTGGTCATAGTATCTTCTGTCCGGATAATCTTCGTACTGTTCAAGCATACGCATGATATCCTCGTTATCTTCTGCCTTTTCCATAGCTTCAACAATTCTGTAATCCTTGTCAAAACAAGCTATGTTCTTCGCTATTTCTGTAAAATCCTTTAAATCGTCAAGGTTCTGCCCCTCAAAGCTATCTAATCCGACTGCTTCAACCTTAGCCTTGACACATTCCATAATCTGTTTAGCCCATTTATGCATAATATCAAGCCTCCCTTACTGCAATCAAGTTGCTATTCTGAACTTCAATAGCCTGTGCTGATGTATTCTGCACCGCTACAGTACTGCAACAGCCACAAGGTACATCAACATATGCCTGTGCTGATACATTAAAGAAATTCTCAACTGCTGCCGGTGTTACAATCATTCGTGTTGACTGTAAAGGCTCTCCGTCTACTGCTATGGCAAGTGAAATAGCTCCAACTGTACCGCCTGTCGGGATCTGAATGTTTCCGCTATAAGATACTAAAAACCTAGCCTTGCACTGATTTGTAATACCTCTTAGCTTTATAATTCCGCTTCCTTGTCTGTGGACTATACATTTAGTTCCGCATACTGGTGTTTCTGTAAATGCCACATCTTCTCCGGCAGCAACTGTTTGTAATGCAATTCCTGTTATTTCCATTATTTTTACCTCTCTTTCATAAAATAAGGGCAAACATTATAGTCTGCCCTTGATTTATAAGTAATACTGCTTAGCAGACATAATCGAGTTAAACTCAATTAAGATACTCAATTATTTAGTTTTAGCAATTACAGCCGGTATTGCAACCGTATCCATAAGCATAAGCATTAGGATTAGGCACAACATAAGCTGGAATAGCTGTAGGATTTACAGAGTTGACAATCTGCTGTGTCTGTGCTGTCATTGCAGTAGTCAGAAGTGCATTCTGTCTATCCTGTGAAGCAGAAAGCTCAAGTCTCTGCACCTTATCTCTTAAATCCGCATTTTCCTTTGCACATAAGTAATCAAAAATTGCTCTAATACCTGTATTCTGGCTGTCAATAATATCTCTTGTATTATTGTTCATTGTGTTCTGTAAAGCACAAGTGTTAGTTGCTAAATTGTAATTAACTCCCTGAATAGCTTCACGAGTTTCGCAGCAACAGTTAGCAAGCTGCGCCTGTAAAGCGTTTGTATTCTGCATATTAGCGACTGTATCAGCGTTAATAGCCTGCTGGATGCCATAGCCTGTCTGCATGATATTTGTGTTAATACCATTAAAGCCAGTGAGCATACTGTTGTTCATAGCGTAGAAGCCATCACAAAGTCCGTTAGAAATGCCATCTAACTTGCTGATAACTGCTGAATTGTCAAATCCGCGTTGAATGTCTGCCTGTGTAGCAGCTGTTGCAACATAGCCACCGCCATTATTGCCGCCAAAACCGCCAAATCCGCCATTGCCCCATCCAAAGAGTAATGCGAATACAACGATTATCCAAAGCCATCCACCATCAGCCCATCCGCCGTTATTGCCGTTGCCGTCAATATTAGCGACTAATGGTACGCTGGCACAATTTGAGTTTGAAAACATATTGTTACCTCCTAAAAATATATTCATAAAGATGTCACCTAGGTAATTTGCAAAGACATCTAATATGCTATTAATTACCAAATCTACTTTTTATCTGATTAAATACATCATCTGCATTTAACCCCTTTTCTTTGCATAAATTTCTAGCCATCTGCTCAATGCCTTGCATATTGCCTTGCTGTGCCATCTGCATAGTGTTCTTCAGCATAGGATTGCTCATAAGCTGATTATTTCCCATCATCTGCTGTATAAACTGTTGCGGACCAGCTTTCATCATCTGAAAAATGTTAATTGGGTTCATTCTTCATCACCGCCTTTGTTTTGAGTTCTTGAAGATTTTCTTTGTGTTCCTAAAGATTTATCAAATCTATCTTCCAACTGTCCTATTTTCTCTGATAACTCTTCAAACTTATTTAAGAATAGCTGCGTGCTTTCGTCTGATAAGGTAAATTTAGCGTTTTCTGCATTAACCATAGAATTTACTGTCTGATTATCTTTAGGGGCTGTATAAGGCTTATACACAATCGTGTTAATAGTTCCGTCAGCATTCCAACCCTTAACATATATCTCCGACATATCCTGCTTAGGGAAAAATGCCATACTTCCATCCATAGGCACTTCATTGGCATTAATATTTTCAACTGCCTGTACTATTCTTCCGTTAATGCCTGCTATCTGCTGGGGCACAGGTTGTTGGATTTGTGGCTGTATCTGTTCCTGTGACTGGAATCTCTGTATATTTGCCATAGGGTTGTATTGATATGCTCCGTATTGAGGTAAATAATTATTCATTATAGGTGTCTGATAAGGATTGTTCATTGTCCGCCTCCTCTAAAACTTCCTCGATTGCGTGGATAACAAGAGATAATGTCACTAAGTCAAGCTTTTGCAATTCTTCTTTGCTTAAGATTTTTTCTCTAACTTCATCAGAAAACATTCGCATTACCTCTCTTTCTGATTATATTTTGACATAAAAAAAGACGGACTAACCGTCATGTTTCCGACAGTTATCCGCCAAAAATAAGCAAAAAAATAACGCCATTACGGCGTTTGCTAAACTTCTATGATTACTTTCTTGATTACCCCTTTATTTTTCTGCAAAAAGACGATGTTCAAAAAATCTCCTTTCATTCAGTGTTTATGCGGGTTTGCAGTGTTTCTTCTCCTTGAAAAAATAGCAGGGGATGAGAGAATCGAACTCCCACCAAAGGTTTTGGAGACCCCTATCATACCATTTGACCAATCCCCTATCTTTAAGGAGAAGGAT
>ERZ1023877.19-NODE-19-length-56676-cov-94.376927_pt1 | contig 56676 bp, 49 predicted proteins | sample MGYA00380392_ERZ1023877 | MGnify/ENA primary metagenome ERZ1023877 (study PRJEB33179, sample SAMN07449003) | human gut metagenome | biome: Human-gut; feature: Human associated habitat; material: Faeces | host: Homo sapiens | place: India: Bhopal | collected...
TTATGAGATAAAAACTTATCTCATTCTCAATCACTTATAAAAAATACGTACTTTCCAAGCAAAAAAACTATAGGATGTATCGGGCAATAAAACTAAATAAATACAAATTCTCGGATATACAGATTACAGAAAGGTTATCAGTTTTACAGAAAGTGTTATCAGTTCTACAGAAAGAAATTTGCAATACACTGCAAATTTCACTCAGAAGCACGAGAAATTTGCAATGCACTGCAAATTTCTCGAAAAAGTTTCGTATATTTGCAGCGCATTTCATTTTTAACAATCAAGATAGAATGCAAAATGAATAGCAAAGTGAATAAATAGAACATAAAGAGAATATGATAGAGCGTAAAGAATACATGAATCTCCTGGAGAAATGGAGAGACAAGAAGGCCATCAAGGTAGTAACAGGCATACGACGCTGTGGCAAGTCATCGCTGCTGAGGATGTTTAGGGAGAAACTTCTCTCGGACGGAGTATCCGAAGAACAAGTACAGGACCTCAACTTCGAGGATCTCGACAACGAACCGTTCCTCGACTATAAAATTTTGTACGCGCACGTAAAGCAGAACCTGTGCCCAGACAAGATGAACTATCTCTTCTTTGACGAGATACAGATGGTGGAAAATTTCCAAAAAGTGATAGACAGCCTGTTCCTGCTAGACAACGTAGACATTTACGTTACTGGCAGCAATGCCTACCTGCTCTCTGGCGAAATAGCCACCCTGCTCACCGGAAGATACATCGAAATCAAACTCTTCCCTTTCTCCTTCCGAGAATTCATGCAGACGCAGCCTGCCCATACTTCCCGAGAGCTCGCCTATCGCCAATACATCGAACTGGGTTCCTTCCCATACATTCCCCAAATCTGCCAAGACCGAGAGATGGTGCGTGAATACCTGTCAGGTCTCTACAACACCATCGTACTGAAAGATGTGGTGAGCCGCAAGAAGATAACCGATGTGATGATGTTGCAAAGTGTGGTAAGATTCCTTGCTGACAATATAGGCAACATATCCGTAATCAAGCGCATCAGCGACACCATGACCTCGCTGGGCAGAAAGACGACATCTCATACGATAGAAAACTACGTCTCTGCCCTCACCGACAGCTATATCTTCTACCCGGTGCAGAGATATGATGCCAAGGGTAAGCAGCTATTGAAGACAGGACAGAAACTTTATCTTGCCGACGTAGGTCTGCGCCAAGTCATCAATGGCACAAAAGGTGGCGACTTGGGGCACGTACTGGAGAACATCGTGTATCTGGAACTAGCACGACGAGGCGGAGAAATCTATGTAGGCAAAGCCGGTGATGCAGAGATAGACTTCGTGGTAATCATTGGTGAACACAAGGAATACTACCAGGTATCGCTCAGCGTAAGGGATGAGACCACGATGCAGAGAGAATTGGCACCTCTGAAGTCCATCTCCGACAATTTTCCAAAATACCTGCTCACCCTGGACAACGACCCCGTCCAGTTTCATGATGGAATCAAGCAAGAATATGTGCTCGACTGGCTTATGGAATGCTATGATTCGCATAAAAGAATGCTATAATTCGCATAAAAAACAAGAATAAGACTCACATAGAAAAACAATGATGGAAAAGAATCAGATTTTTGAAAATATTATGAGCCGTACATCGGTGAGAAGCTATACAGACATGCCACCGCTCGCCATTGTGGTTTGCGGATGTCTGGACAAGACTCTGGAAGGCATCGAGCAGGAGTTCTGGATTCAAGACTGTTCGGCTGCCACGGAGAACATCCTGCTCATGGCTCACGGCTTGGGGCTTGGCTGTGTATGGACAGCCCTCTATCCCCTGAAAGAACGATACGAGGGAATGCAGCAACTGCTGCATCTGCCCAAGACGATGATTCCGCTCAACACCCTTATCATCGGATATCCGAAGAATCAGGTGGCAACAAAGGATAAGTGGAAAGAGGAGAATATTTCCTATAATTATTATCAGGAATAATCTCCATCAGGATTCATATCCCTATCATCTTATATACCCCTCCTGCTCATATCCCCTGCGATAATGATGAATCATATTGACCAGCGGCTGAAGGCGGACATCCGTTACTGCCATATTCCTGAATCTGGCATATTGCTGATTGTAAAGCGCGGCATTGCCTTCGGCCAATCTTTCCTCAATATCAGATGGCACCAAGAAGGAAGACCGATTACCCAGATGGGCATAAAACTCTGAAAGATAGATATAAACTCCTGCCAGATCGAAATCGCCAAAATGAACGTAACGATTGGGAATGCGGAGAAGCCATGACCTGAGATGCTCCAGGTTTTCCTGTGGATAACGGCAGACAAACAGGAGTTGCCTGCCAGGAAACAGGGCATCGAAAAGCCAACGCTGCAACCGAATCTGCATGAAATTCTCAGCATTCTCCATACCCACAACTATCACGTCTTCCGGTATCTCGAAACGATCCGGCTGATTGATGAAAACGGAACTGCCCTCCATCGGATGAAGTATGAATGGCTTTCTATCAAGCATAGCATCTATCTGAACATAGCAATCTACCAGAAAGCCACGAAATGTATTCACCTTCTTAGCCTTGGAATCACCCACCATCCTAACCATATCAGCCCTCGTCTGCATAGAGGAAGAGGCGGAAATCCATTCTTCTAAAGAACATTTCAAGCCAAACTCCTGCGATAACAAGGTACGGCAACCCTCTCGCATGGCCTCGGCTATGCGATATTTGCATCTACTGCCATTGTTCTTCAACATCAGGAGCCCTTCCTGCCTCAGCAAAGCCGTGAGACGAGGAGACAGCTTCGACGAAGCTATCTCCTCACCCTTCAACATTGCCAATATCCGTCGGGCATCGCCCAATCCTAACTTTTCCATATCATCAAGCGTATCAAGTATATCACAAGTGTATCAAGTATATCAATTATAATCTCTTGATTAATTGAGTAATCTTTGTATTTGCCCTATTGTCTTTGCTGAGCAGATAGGTGTATTTGTAATCCTCTACATTATAGGTCGTTGGCGAACTGTTTACCAGCAGGATGTTGCGGCGATTGGCAAAATCAAGGATTCCCTTCACATTGTTAGGATGCAACTTGCCTATCTCGTCCATCATGCAATGAATCTTGAAATCGCCCGATTTCTTCGATGCCTTCTCCTTAAACACGTTGATGAGCATGATATTAACCATCGCCTTTACAAGAATGTCTGTGCCATCAGAGCCCACGTTCGCTATCTTCTCTACCCATCCCGTATCATTATCATTTTCCTTGATGCGGAACTCCAACTTAAAGGTATCTGCCACCTGCAACTGCTTGCGGTTAGGCTCATCCAGAAGCCCCTTCATGAAAGCAAGCAGATATTTCACCGCCTTGGCATTCACATCCTGGCGTGATTCGGTGGCAAAGAGATCCATCTCTCCCATATTGAACTGATTCTCTTCCGCAAAGTCCCTGATACGCAAAAGGAGGAGCATCAACTGGTCGTTGCTCTCCAACGAGCGCAAGGCGATTTCCCTGATAACACCTGCGAAATTCCGCTCCTCAAAATCGTGGTTGATATCGTTGATGGTCTTGCCGATGTCGCCTTCCCTTCGGGTAAGATCGCCCACCTCCTTGGAGATTCGGAAGATGATATCGGTATATCTTCCACTGATGCGTTTCTGATATTCCGAGATTTTATCATTTTCCACAAACTCGCAGAGATTGGATGCGAAGGCGATAAACTCCTCTTCTGTTACGGGACTTACATTGAAGTGAAAGGTGTTGTGAGCAGAAAACATACCCAGGAACTGCTGAGATTGCTTCTTGAAGTTATCGAGCGTACGGCTGTCCTCATAAATCAGGCGCTTCAGCTCTTCCACGATGGCAAGACAATCTTTGGTGGTGATTTTCTCCTCAATCTCACTACTATCCAACGGGCACAAGGTTGCATCGCTCCGGAAGTTCTTTACTGCATTCAAGCCCGCCTCCAGCTTTTTTAAAGCAGCCTGCTGCTTAGCCAGTTTTTCCTGTGCCACAGACAATTGCAGCTTGAGTCGTTCACTGCGCTGCCTGAATTTATCTTCAATCGTCATCAAAGCCTCAGCCTTGTTTTTCCGTTCCTGTCTTACGGAAGATTCCTGGTCAAAGAGTTCTATCTTGTCGTTTCGGTAAACCGCCACCACATCACGATTCTTCCTGATAAACACCAATTCAGCATCCAGTTCTGCTATGCGCTTGTTGTAAGCATCCAAAGCCTGGGTATCCATACCCTTGCCATGCAGTTCATCGTGCTGTGCTTTCATGATTTCCTGTCTGCGGGCATCCATCTGGTTCTGCTTATCTTCTATCTGGGTACGAATATTCTGGGCAAAGACTTCATATTTCTGAGTCTCCACCTTAACCTGTCGGTTGTATTCCGCCTGATGCGCTTTCAGTTTGCGCTGCAAATCCGTCTCCAGCTGGTGCTTCAGTTCTTCCTTTTTCACCTTATCGGCAACCAGCGCATTCTGCTTATCTTCCAATTCTGACAGCTGCTGGCTGCGCCATTTCTCCAAACGGTTTTTCAACTCCAGCAATTGCATCTTGAGCTTCTTTTCCGTCTGGGGCTGCAGTTGCATTTCAGCCTTTTTAGCATGAAGCGATTCATTCAGCTTTCTTATCTGAAGCTGATATTTTCCCTTCAAGTTTTTATTGTCCTCCTCATGCTGGTTCTGTAAATCATTCAGCTGTTTGATGATGTCTGCACGAAGCTGTTCTTTTCCTGCGAGTTGCTCCTTCAATTCCTTGGGAGTTCTGAATTTTCGCTCTACAGCTGCCAGATTGATGCTTACGCCATAGAGAGAAGCAGAGGTTGATGATGAAGATGAAGACGATGGAGACGAAGAAGATAATGATGACGAAGAATCGGCAACCAATTGCGGATTCAATACATTATTATATAGTATCGCCTCCTCATCTACCACTTTTCCGATATTCTCCTGCCATCCCTTTCTGTTCTGGTCGAGCCATTCGGAAAACGAGCCTTTGCTCTTCTCCCGGAGATTCTGAATTTTTCTGATTTCAGCCTCAACATCCGCTTTCTGCTTCTTGGGTTCATCGAGCGAAGCCTGGTATTTCAGTTCTGCTATCTCCAATTCCTTCTCGGCTTCCTGACGCAAGGTTTCAATGCGCAGTTCCACTTCCTTAATCTCGGTTTCTACCTGAAATCTTCTAGTTGTAAATTCGGCAAACTCCTGTTCGTTTGTCTCCATCTCCCGGGCAAAAGGATTCTCGTGAGCCACCTTTGCCTTCTGAATCTTCAAGGCAGTTTCCTCATGCACCAGTTGCGCCATCATCTCATCCACAGCAGAAATCTTCTTCTGAAACACCTCTCGGGTTTCCGTTTCAGCCTTTCTCCATTCCTGCATCAGGACTTCCTTCTGGGTCATCAAGGCTGCCTGATGTTCATTGAGCAAGGTGGTCTTGCTGTTTCTGAAAGCACGCAAATCCATATCCAGCTGTTCGAGCAGAGCCTTATACTTATCCACCACGTTCTGATAGGATTTCTCCAGTTCTACCTTCATCGCTTCCTGTCGCCTGCGCTCATCTTCTATGATGGTTTCCTGCTCTACTCGCTGCAAGATATCTTCTATATGAATTTCCTCATAATGCTTGCGCTTGGCGGCAGTTTTCTTTAGCTGCGCATCGAGTACGCCCAATTCACGGGAGAGTTTATCACGCTCCTTTCCATATTTTTCCTGTTCCTCACCTATCAGGCGACTTACCCGGTTGCATTCCGCTTCACTTTCCTGGATATCAAGACGATATTGCGGCAGGAGTTCCTGTGCCACACGCTCTGCATAATTGAGTTCCCTGCGCCCCTCTCCAATCAAGCGGCGATTGTTCAGCAAGGTGCGATAAGCATCTATCACCTTATCGGCTATGCGGCGAATCAGCACTTCGCCATTTTTCTCTTTCTTCGTCCAGAGGCTCACATCCTTATACTCCTGTTCAAACTCCTTGATCTGCTCACGATAAAAGTTGAGGTCAATGCTGTTATCCTCATCACTCATCGAGCGGATGATGGTATTCTTGATGAAATCGGCATCTAACTTGGTATTGAGGAAGACATTCTGGATGGTGCGGGGGATATTCTGGTACTTGGCACTCTCTACAATGGCATACTTGCGGAAAGGCAGGAGTTCCTGGCGTCGATTGTTGCCGAAGATGATGTCACGATACATCTCATAACTGCTTACCAGCGAAGATATATCATGTTTCTTACCCACCTGCTCACGTATCTGGCTCCACTCGCCATACACCAGCTTACGCTCATCGATAAACCATTTACTATCAAACGGGGCATCGATGAAACGGAACATCACTCGTCCCTGATTCTTCAAGGCAAGCACACAGTAGGCCCCATTCTCACGCATCACCTCATAGACGATATATGAATTGGGATATGGAAAATAAAAGGCATCAAACGATTTCTTCTCCTTCGGGATGCCCAGACGCAACTTATCTGCATTATAGAAGAACAGCAGCGCACGGAGCAAGGTACTCTTGCCCACACCCTGAGTGCCGATGAAATGAACGTTTCCATCAAGCTTCACCTCGGCGTATGGGATATGGGCACTATTCAGAAATATGATTTTATTCAGATATCTCATGGCTGTTCCTCCTTTTCCTTATCCGTTTCTTTATCTTTTTCTCCGGTATGTTCGGCATCATCGGTATTATCAGTATCATCGGTAATAGATATGCAATCTATCAACTCCTCGATATAATGGAACGAAGCCAATACCTTCCAGGTTTTCTCCACTTCATTCTGCTGCTCAACGAATCCCATTCTCTCCAATTCGCTAATCAGTTTTTCCACTATTTCATCATACGATTTTTTCTCGCTGAAGAGTTTTCCGGCCAATTCCTTCAGTTCCATATCACAATTGATTCTCACCACGATATCCGCCGCAGAGAATACCAAACCGGCTCCGAAGGCTGAATTGTAAGTCTTCAAAAAGGTGAGATAATCTATCCATTTGCTCACCGCCTCTAATTTACGCTGCAAATCCACCTTGGTTTCCTTACGGGTAAAAAAGAAGTAGCCATCGCCTGCTTCCAGATGGAATCCGATGCCCTGGTAATACTCATCATACTCTGCCTGATGGTCTTCGATGGCATCATAATACCGCTTGTTTTTTGGCTGAACACTATTGTTGGATATGAATCCACCCCTGCTCAGGATATTAAAGATTTCTTCTGTATAATTCAATTTATTCATTGTTCTGTCGTCTTATTTTATCCAGATTTTATCTGGAAAGAAAGCATTCTTATCTCGGGAGAATCGTATTCTTATCTCGGGAGAATCATCGGATATTCTACTCCATCCGATTCGGCATAATTACCCGTAAACTTCAACTTATCCACATATTGCGAAGCTATCTGGCAAAAATACACGAGCTTATCTTCCCGGCTTTGTTTCTTATCATAGTGATAATTCATGACGAAAGCAAAGAGATGGGTACTCGATGCCGAGAAGGCATTATAGATTTCCTGCAGATTCACCGCCTCCAACTTCTGCCTGTTACCTTTGAGATAATCATCGGGGATAGGTTCTGCCATAGAATCGAGCCGGCGGCCTTTCCTCTTCTTCAGTTTTTCTGAAAGAATGCTGATGCATTGCAGAGCCTCATCGGATGTGCGAAGATTATCTATCGACAACTTGATGTAATACTTGGGTTGCGGTTCCATCCAAACGGCATTCCGAGTGGCAATAACTTGTCTTATATCCGTAGCCTCTTCCCAGCGGAACTGGTCTTTCAGATATTTCAGTTTCTTCACCTTTTCGAAGATGCGATTCTGATAATCTATCATATTGAGGTACTGGATAATCTGGCGTTCTATCTCCAGCAGATTATGATAAGACTCGTTGAGCTGCAGACGTACATCATTCACCACATTTTTCATCTGCACATCCATCGCCACGGAGAAGAAGACGGGCTGACCGGTATCTATCACCCGTTCACTCTCGGTGATGAGTTGAGATATGTTCTTCAACTTCTCGCTCAGCCGCTGGAGTTTCGTTTTCTTGATTTCATAATTAGGCTCATTCTTATAAGTATTGTCCATATTACGCTTCAAATCCAATACATTTCGAACGGTGGCAAGAGCTATGGTCTTCAGACACCGGCGCACCTCCTTAAGATACTTATATTTTCGGGATTCGTTATTTTCCTTGAGATAATAGTCGATATTCTCATTCAACACAGAGATGTAATCACGCACCAAAGAAACATTGATTTCCTCGTTCACTTCCAGCACATCCTCGAAGAACTTCTGATACACGTCTTCCATCTCCAGACAGTCGCCCGTATCACGAATCACTCCATTTTCTATCAAATATCGGATGCGTTCCTCCTTGTATTCGGTCATTTCCAAGGCATAGTCATAACGAAACTGAAGGCGTCGCTTGGCAAACATCTCCTTCAGTAAGATCTTTTCCCGATCAAGAGTTTTAATCAATTCATCTATAGAATGGAAAGTACCCATTGGCTTGTCATTTAAATATCTATTTTTCGCTGCTAAATTACTTATTTTTTATCGAACAGCCAAATTTTCATAGAACTTTTTACTGCCAAGGGTTCATAAAAGCAAGATTCCCATCACGAATATAAGTATAAAAGACTTAAAATGAGAAAATTTATTTTGGAAATCTAGATTTTATCCCTAATTTTGCACACCAAAAAAGAAAAATAAAGAAAAAGTATGAATATCAAGGAGAATTATCAACAATATGTAAGCCGATATGCTTCTGAGGTGGCTGCCCTGAAGCGTAAGAATACGGGATTTATAACAGAAGAGCTGCTGGCTTTCGGCGGCATCCTCGCCTTCCTGATCTGCTATTTCGCATTGGATGGGGATACGCAGAACTATCTGTTGGGGGCGGTGTTGTGCCTGATTGCCTATCTGGGAATCAGACGACTTGACGACAAAAATAAGGAGAAGATAGAGCATCTTTCGGCTTTGCTCAAGGTTTATCAGGACGAAATCAAAGCTTGGGAGGGCGATTTCTCACCTTTCGAGACGGGCGATTCCTATCAGAATCCGCAGCATCCTTATTCCTTCGACCTCGATGTCTTCGGCAAGAGTTCGCTGTTCAACCGCATCTGCCGAACCATCACATCGGGCGGTTCGGAGGCACTCGCCAGGAATCTTACCCGGGAAACGCCTCTGAATATGGAAGATATCAAAAGAAGAAGAGATTTGCAGAAGGAATTGGCGGGAGAAGGCGAAAACTGGCGAATGGAATTCCTGGCACTTGGCGAAAAGAACAGAAGCCAAACTGCGGATGGCAAAATGGTGAATGGCAAGATGAAGAAGATTGATTCTGCTGCGGTGGTGGATGCGATGCAGAAGGTTTCGAAGATGGAGGTGCCGGCATGGTTTGGATCACCGGTTTCGCTCGTTATCGGATGGCTGCTGATTATCGGAGTCATCGGGTCCGTGATTTTATCGATATGCGATATGGTTTCGGTGAATTTCGCCCTGTGGTGGGTGTTGGTTCAATACATGGTGGTGTTCTTTGTCTGCAAGCAGACACTTGACAAGATAGACAGCAATGGCGGCAAGCTTCGCCATCAGCTCATCGCCTATGCTCAGATACTTCAGCTTATCAACAGGCGCAATTTCCATAGCGAATTAGGCAAGGAGATGCAGGATTCCCTGGCAGATGCCCTGCCTTCCTTTGCCCAACTGGAAAAGATATTGAAGGGGTATGACAGAAGAGGCAACTTCCTGGGTCTTTTCTTCACCGATGCCTTCATGCTGAGCGATTTCTTCCTGGTTCGCAGTTTTCTGAAATGGAAGAATACCTATATGGTGAAGATGGAGGAATGGATGCACATCATCAGCGAGATGGATGCGATGGTTTCGATGGCGGATTTCAGATATAATCATCCGGAGGCGGAAGAGGCGGAATTTGTTTCGGGAAGTCCGGAAGCAGATACAGATAGCGATGTTTCTGAAAATGCAGGAATCGGAAGTCCGGAAATCGTGTTCGAGGGTAAGAATCTCTATCATCCTTTCCTGGGTGCCAAGGCGGTGAAGAACGATTTCACCATCAAGGACGACAACTATTATATCATCACCGGAGCCAACATGGCGGGAAAGAGTACCTTCCTGCGTTCGCTGGGCGTGAACTATATCCTGGCAATGGCGGGTATGCCGGTGTTTGCAGATCTGCTGAAGATTTCCCGTTTCAGATTGTTCTCGAGTATGAGAACCACCGACGATTTGACGCATGGCATCTCTTATTTCAATGCAGAATTGATCAGATTGGAGGAGCTTCTGAAGTTCTGTAAGGAAAGTGCAGAGGGAAAAAACTGCAAGGAAAGTATAGCGGGCAATAAGGAATCACTCCGAACGCTGATTATTCTGGATGAGATTCTGAAGGGAACGAATTCATTGGATAAGCTGAATGGTTCGAGAAAGTTCCTCGAAGCCATCGCCAAGCAGCCGGTGAGCGGCATCATTGCTACCCACGATTTGGAACTTTCCAAGATGGAGAATGATGCATCAGGAAAATTCCACAACTATTGTTTCGAGATAGATTTGGGCACGGATGTTACCTATACTTATAAGATACAGAAGGGCGTGGCAAGAAACCAGAATGCCACCTTCTTGCTGAATAAGATTCTAGAGAAATATTAGAATAAAAAGAGAAACTCCCGATAGTTTGATCAGTTTCAAATTATCGGGAGTTTTCCTTTAAAAAATACATTATAACTCAACACTATCAAGTTATAACTCAACGCTATCCAGGCGGAATTTCAGCAAGCCGGCTGGTACCTTAACCATTACCTCATCACCAGCCTTCTTACCCAAAAGGGCCTTGGCGATAGGCGACTTGATAGAGATTTTTCCACTATGCAAATCAGCCTCATGCGGATTTACGATAACATAACTCATGCTGCACTTGTTGGCGAGATTGGTAATCTTAATCTTGCTCAGCAAGCCAACGGTATCACTCTTCAATCGAGACTTGTCGATGACACGGGCATTCTCCAAAACCTTCTGCTTGAAGCTGATGCGGCTCAACAGTTTGCCCTGCTCACGTTTGGCAGCATGATACTCGAAATTCTCGCTGAGGTCACCCTTGTCGCGAGCCTCAGCAATCGCATCACGAACGGCAGGCAACTCTACGTTTACCATGTGTTGAAGTTCGGCCACGAGCTCATCGTAGCCTTCTTGAGACATATATTCCATTTTTCCTTGTTTTCTAGTTTCTTATTGTTCTTAATGAATGATGATTTTTTATTCGGGGTGCAAAGTTACTAGTAAATCACGAAATCACCAAACTTTTTTAGTGAAAAAGTGAAGAAACTAAAGATTAGAAAAAACAGAGGCATCCTAAATCATTATTTTTGGGTATTGCAGATGTTGATAGATATTCTTACCTTTGCAACCCATTTAGTAGAAAACAACAATGTTTAGTAGAAAACAACAATGAGAGAAAAAAAGAAGAAACGTTTTACCTGGAAGAAATACCATCGTTGGTTCGGACTTGTACTGTCTGTCTTTATGTTGGTATTCTGCGTATCAGGTATCATTTTAAATCATCGCCAGCTATTCGCCGGTTGTGAAGTAAGCAGAAGTCTGATGCCATCGGCTTATCATATCAAGAATTTCAACAACGGCATCATCAAAGGTTCTATCAAGATCAATCACCGCATCAGCAAAACTCCAAGTGATTCCATCCTGGCGTATGGTTATGGTGGCGTATGGCTTACCGATGCAGAGATGAAAACCTGGAAAGACTTTAACAAGGGATTACCCAAGAACGTGGATGGCAGGAATATCCGCAACATCGTACAGACGAAAAACGGAGAAATCTGGTGTGCAGCCATGATGGATGTATATCGCTTCGATGGAAAGGAATGGAAGATGTTTCCGCTCGCAGATAATGAAGAGCGTATCGCTGACATTACATTGACCAAAGACAGCACAAGCATCATCGCCATGACCCGTTCTGCCGTTTATGAAATATCCGGAAAGAAGACGGATGCTGCCAACAAAAAGACGGATGTTCTCCGCAAAATCATCGGTCAACCGGAAGGTTTTGTTCCGGAAGTTACCCTTTTCAAGACCGTTTGGAACCTGCATAGCGGTGCTTTCTTCGGATTAGCCGGAAGATTGGTGGTGGATGCCATCGCCATCGTACTTATCATCCTTTCGATAACGGGCATCATCCTTTTCATTCTTCCTTACCGTATCCGCCGACAGAAGAGATTACAGGCAAGAGAAAGAATGATGAAGCTTGGCAAACAGATGGTTTTCAATGCCAAATGGCATAACAAGCTGGGATATGCCACCATCATCCTTACGCTCTGGCTAGCGATAACAGGAATGTGTCTCCGACCACCTTTGATGATACCTCTGGCGATGAACAAAACTACAGAAAAGGTGAAGGATGGAAATGTCTGGCACGATAAACTTCGCGCCATCCGTTGGGATGCAGCAGAGGGCAACTGGCTTGTTTCTACCTCAGAAGGTTTTCTGCGAGTAGATGAGCATTTCTGCCAGAAGCCGGTTTTATTGGATAAGAAGCAATCGCCAAAGATAAGTCCGATGGGAGTGAATGTTTTCGAGAGTGACGGCAAGGGTGGTTGGCTGATAGGATCATTCAGCGGCATGTTCCGTTGGAATCCGGAAAAGAATCTGATTGTGGATTATTTCACAGGGAAAGCCAACCAAGGAAAATCGATGATTCCGATTTCCAGTTCTCTGGTCAGCGGTTATTCCAAGGACTTCTTTGGAGGAAAAGAAGTGATTTTCGATTATAGCAAAGGGGCGAACTTAGGTGAAACAGCATCTACCCCAGAGTTGCTTTCAGCCACCCCAATGTCGCTTTGGAATGTGGCTTTAGAGCTTCACGTAGGTAGATGCTATTCTCCATTCTTAGGTCCCCTTTCCGACCTCTTCGTCTTCATCTCCGGCTTGTTGAACACGCTGGTTTTGCTTTCCGGCTACATCATTCTGCATCGGAGAAAGAAGAAGAGCCCCAAACTTCCTCGGAAATCTCTCTAACCAGATCTATCTTTGCCCATTGCTCAGCATCGGTCAGTTTATTACCGATTTCGCAAGAGGCAAAGCCGCATTGAGGACTGAGGCTCAGACGATTGAGAGGGATATATTTGGCAGCTTCGTGGATTCTGGCGATGACAGTAGCCTTATCCTCCAACACAGGAGATTTAGAGGTTACCAAACCCAGAACCACCTTCTTGCCATCAGCCACATATTTCAATGGTTCGAAACCGCCCGAACGCTCGTCATCATACTCCAGATAGAAGGTATCTACATCTTCATGAGCGAAAAGATAAGGAGCTACGGCATCATAGGCACCTTTGGTGGCATAGCAGGAATGATAATTGCCACGGCATACGTGGGTGTTGATAGTCAATCCCTCCGGTTTGCCCTCGATGGCAAGGTTGTTCACCTTCAGATACTGCAGGGCTTCCTGCTCAAGGGTGAACCCGTTGCCCACCTTGGCTTTCCAGTAATCGCTATCCACAATCATTCCCCAGGTGCAATCATCCAGCTGGATAGTGCGGCAACCAGCTGCATAAATCTCCTGGAAGAAGGTGCGATAAGCCTGGGCAATATCCTCTATCAGCTGGGTGGTGTTAGGATAGAACTTGCGGGTGTTCTCGGCATTCTTTCCACGAAACAGTTCGGCAAGAAACTGTGCAGGAGCAGGCACCGTCTGCTTTGCCTCGAAGATATATTCGCCCTTGGCATCCAACTTCTCAAACTGCTTCACAAAGAGGAAATCCTTGATAAAAGGATGATTCTCACCGGTAATCTTGCCGGTCAGTTGGATAGAACCCTTGGTTGTCTCCTCACCATGAAACTGGTAGCCATGCTCCAGTTCGATATGCTCCACACCATTGAATCCCCACATAAAGTCGAGATGCCAATAGCTTCGGCGGAACTCGCCATCGGTGATATAAGGCAGGTGATGCGCCTTCTGCTGCTTGATGACCTCAGTAATCAGACGGTCTTCGATGCAGCGAAGGTCGGTGGCAGAAATCTTGCCATCAGCAAACTTGGCTCTTGCTTCTTTCAACTCTGCAGGACGCAAATAGCTGCCCACTGCCTCAAAATGTATATTTCTTACGTTACTCATAATTATTTTATCTCCTATATTTTTAAATGATGAATGACTCTTAAATTACCATTATCAGATGATGAACGGCTCTTTGCATCCGGAATTGCGAGTGCAAAGGTAAGAAGAAGTATTTTATCTGCCAAATATTCTTCGTAATTCAGAAAAATATGCTATCTTTGCAGCGAATTCAGCAAATCAGCAGAATATTATTCTGCAAGGAACGCTAAAAGGAGAAACAAAGAAACTATAAAACAGAAAGAAAAGGAACAATGGCTACAGAAGAAAATCTCGATGAAATCGACATCAAGATACTCAAGTTGTTGCAGCAGAACTCACGACTCACAGTGAAGGAACTTGCCGCAAGAGTACATCTCTCCCCTTCTCCTACCTTCGAACGGCAGAAGCGACTGGAACGTGAGGGATACATCCAGCGATATGGAGCGATAGTGGATCATCATAAGATGGGGCACAATGTGATTGTGCTCTGCAATATCCGATTGAAGCAGCACACCCACGATTTGATTCAGCAATTCATGGATACCGTGCAAACCATCGACCAGATAACAGAGTGCTACAACACCACCGGCGATTACGACTTCCAGATCAAGGTGTATGCCCGAGACATGAAGGATTATCAGGACTTCATGCTCAATACCCTGGGAAATATCGACTGCATCGGAAGCCTTCACAGCATCATCGTGATTGGCGAAATCAAGGATTCGCATTATATCCCTGTGAATCAAAATAAGGAGAAGAGAAATTAAATCAAGAAAGAATTAAGAGAACAAAAAATAAGGAGAAAGAATTATGTTTTGGAAAAAGACCATCATCCTATACCTTGCTCTTCCCATGCTTTGCAGCCTTCCATCCAAGGCGCAGAAGCCAGGAGAAATCGTCAGCGAGCAAACCATCAGAAAACTTGGAGAGAAGCATTTCTTCTCCATCTCTCCTATCCCTGACCCCATCTTCCATCTGATGCAAGGAAAGACGTATAAAAAGAATTGCACCGTAGCAAGAAGCGAACTGCGATATCTGAGATGCCTGCATGTGGATAAGGACGGCAGAAACATCGTAGGTGAAATGGTGGTAAACAAGGCGATAGCGGCAGATGTGCTCGATATTCTCAAAAAGCTATATAAGGCAAAATATCCGATAGAGCGAATGAGGCTTATCGACTACTGGGATGCCGATGACGAGAGGGCGATGAGGGACAACAACTCCTCCAGCTTCAACTTCCGCTTCATCTCGCACACCCATACCGTTTCGAAGCATGGCAAGGGACTTGCCGTTGACATCAATACCCTCTACAATCCCTATCATAAGCATTTGAAGAATGGCAAGGAAGTGGTAGAGCCAGCTACGGCACGACCTTATCTCGACCGTAGCAAGCACCATACTTACATGATCAGAAAGGGCGATTTATGCTACCGGCTCTTCAAGGAGAAAGGGTTCCGATGGGGTGGCGACTGGAAACATAGCAAGGATTACCAGCACTTCGAGAAATAAGGACACAAGAAGGCTATGCTGTTGTTGCTTGAGATTCTGCAACAAATAGCATAGCCCTTTATTGTCTAACTGCATCCAATTACCTAACTGTACCAAACAGAATTATAATCTCTGCGGTCATCTTCCTCATTATAGAGGTTCTCATACTCAAGGTTCATTGCCTCGAATTTTTCCTGTGTCTGTTTCATGATAGCCCCTCCTATTACTTTAAGTTAATAAATTCGTTTCTATCTTTTGTATATGCAAAAATAGCAAAAAAATGAATCGATGCTGTCAACTATTCAGAAAACTTTTGTATTTTTGCATCAGAAAGCCATATTTGGCGACATTAAGAACAATTAGAATGAAGAAATAATGAATATGAAGATACAGCATACATTTCGACTCAATCGGGTAAAGTGGCGCCACTGGTTATTGCTGGTACTGCTCCTCCTCGTTACTCTTGCCAAAATGATTCCTCTATGGGGATTCATCTACACCACCCGTATCTATCCGATTATCGGCACACTCCTCTCTCCCATCTCAGGATTTTTTCCTTTTGCCGTAGGCGATATCTTCATCGCTCTCAGCATTGCCTGGGTTATCTTCTATCCCATCTATGAGATAGGATTGAGAAAGAAGCTTGCCAGGCGATACTTCTTCCTGGCAGCAAAGAAAGGCAGCTATCCCAAGAAGAAGATTGTATTCGGAAGAGTGGCAGAATACCTGCTTTGGGTATATGCCTGGTTCTACATCGCCTGGGGATTGAACTACTCCCAGCCGAATATCTATGATAGAACAGGAATGAAGCCGGTGGAAGTAAGCGAAGCTAAATTCAAGGCATTCGCCTATCAATATGCCGACAGTCTCAACGCTTTAAGCATTTCTTCTGATATTGCCGGGAGTAGCATTTTCTCTGATAGCATCGTAGATGACGGTTTGAAAAATCGGGTGCGGGATGCGGTTCTGAAGGAATATAATAAAATAGGTTATAAGGAGGGTATCAATGCACCTTTCAACCAGCATCCTCATGTCAAGACGATGGTATTCACACCCCTCAGTTCGATGTCGGGCGTTACCGGAAGCATGGGGCCTTTCTTCTGTGAGTTCACGCTTAACGGCGATATTCTCCCCCACGATTATCCTGCCACCTATGCCCACGAGTTTGCTCACTTTCTGGGTGTAGCCAACGAGGGTGAGGCGAATTTCTACAGTTACATCGTGTGCACGGCATCGGCAGATAAGCAGGTGAGATTCAGCGGCTATTACCACATCTTCTTCCATGTACTGAACAATGTATTCGATATTCTCGGCGAAAAGGAGGGAGAAAGATTCCTGAAACATATCCGTCCCAAGATTATCCAACTGGCAAAGAGCGACCGCCGCTACTGGCTCGGCAAGCGATGCATGGCATTGGATGCCACCCAGGATTTCATCTTCGAACTCTATCTCAAGGGCAACCATGTGGCGGAAGGCAGAAAGAGCTATTCGGGCGTTATCGGCTTGATACTGGCTTGGGAAGAAAAGAAGAAATATTACTTGAATGGTACGATTATATGACCATCCAAAACGGGAAAAGTAAAAAGCGGGATGCATTTTTTTCGATACCAGCTTAATTTTTGCATCATTTTCTTCTTTTAATAGATATAGAAGAGAAAAATGGGCAAAACCTGCCATTTCTTTTGCAAAAAGTATATATTTGCAATCGAATTGCGGATATCAAAAAGATATATCGATATGAAGAAAGAAAAGAATTTAGAAAGTTTATCGGATGATGAGATTCTGCAGGGCTTCAAGGATGCCAATGCCAGAATAGTAAGGGAGTATTACTACGGATACTGCCGGGTGGCTTATTGCATCTACGATAAGCGATACGACCTGCAGCACAAGCCGGGTATGGATTTCTTCTCGCTGGCTCACGAATACTATCTCTATCTCTGCGAACACGACTTCAAGCCGCTGGAAGACAGAAAGCCGAGCATGTCGCTCAAAACCTGGATGGTGAATGGTTTCCGCTTCCTGCTGCTGGATAAACTGAAGGAGGTGGTGAAGGAGCATCGCTTCGAGAGTTTCGAAGCACGGCAGGAAAGCCGCAAGATGCAGTTTGACGTGACCGACAACCAGTTTGAGCACGATCTGTACCAGACGATAGAAGACATCGGCAATTTCTATTATGGTCGAGACAGCAAGAACAGCATCATCCTGAAGATGCTCTACATAGAGGGATTCAGGGGCAAGGACGTAGCCGCTCAGTTGGGCATATCCCATTCTGCCGTTACCCAGCGTTGCCAGAAGATGATGCACGATGTGGTGATTCCTTATTTCAAGAGATACTTCGATGCATCGGAATACGGAAGCTATCTGTCGTTCGCAGAGGAAGACACATGTATCGAAAGTGCTCCGAAGATGTCGATGCCGAGAATGAGTTCTATGCCGAGAATGATGGCAGAATGCATGTGCTGCGAGGAAGCGACTGATAATAGCAATAACATATTTAATAATAAGAATAATATGGAAGATATGAAGAAGGGAAGAATCACTCCTAGCTGGATTGATTCATTGAAAGAGAACGAGATTTTTGTGTTTGGCAGCAATCTGGCTGGCATGCATGGTGGTGGAGCTGCCCGCATTGCCCGCCTGCATTTCGGTGCCGTCATGGGCAAGGGTGTAGGCTTGCAGGGCCAGAGTTACGCCATCCCTACGATGCAGGGCGGCGTGGAAACCATACGTCCATACGTGGAAGAATTCATTATCTTTGCCCATCAGCATCCCGAGCTTCATTTCCTGGTAACCCCAATAGGTTGCGGCATCGCCGGTTTCGAAGCCGAAGACATTGCCCCATTGTTCAAGAGCGCAAAGAAGATGAAGAACATCAGCTTGCCGGAGAGTTTCTGGGAGGTGATAGAGTAATTTTCTGAAGAAAGAGTGAAATATAGGTTTTGAAAGAAAAAGGAAAAGATCATGCAGAACTTGAAAGAAACTTTAGAATCATTTTCCTTGAGTGAGGATACACGGAGAAAAATTCTGAACGAAGACCACCCATTCGGAAATCAGGGCACCCCATTCATCCCTTCTGAATTCAAGGAAATCGCTCAGATAGCTTTAGCCGGTCACTTCCTGGTAAGTACTGGTATCCAACAGGTAACAGTACAACCCACGTGTGTGGAGTTCTACTATCACGAAGAGGCCGAGGGTGGCATCAAAGACCCCATCGTATATCATCGCAACCCCAAGAATGGTTCTCCCAAGAGCATCTTCAAGTTGGGCATCCTGCACAACCATGTTTCAGGAATCGACATCACGTTCGAGAAGGGCACCCATCCAGAAGATGCCATCAGGGCATCCCTGCTGATACGTGAGTTTTCGGTAGATGGAAATCCACCCGACAGTCGTTCCACCTTATTATATGATATGCTTTATTCGCAAGCCTCCATCTTCGATGGCTTCTCCATCAAATGGGTTGATGGAGAAGAAAAGGCAGAGGTAGAAGCTGATGTACGCAAGAACGTGGCGAAATATGATGAAAACGGTCAGAAGATGCTGGCAAAAGAGCATCAGGAACTTCTCGACAAAGGGTTCACCCTGACAAAAGACAGGAAGCATATCCAAGACCCACGGCCATGGCAATTTAAAAAGATACAGATATGATAGTAGATAAAGATACGAATCAGGTATTCGTTTCAGAATGGCTTCAAAAAGTTCATCCTGCATTCTTCAGTCGTTTTTCAGAGTTACTGAAGAATGTCCACATCAATATGGCTCTGTTATCAAACACAGCCGATATCTGGTGTCGTGACTACATGCCGATTCAACTAGAAGAAGAGGATTTCCTACAATATCGGTATTATCCCGATTATCTCACAAAGAAAGAATCAGACAAGCAATATATCACGGATACAAAGAGCGTGTGCAATGCTTTGAAACTACCCAATATCCAAGCCACCGATTTGATAATAGATGGCGGGAATGTGGTAAAAGCCCATGATTGTATCATCATGACAGAGAAAGTTTTTCATGAAAACGCTCAATATCCGCAAGCAGAAGTATTGAATGAGTTGGAGCATCTATTTCATTGTGAACTCATCATGCTTCCATGGGATAAATATGAGAAATATGGGCATGCTGATGGAATAGTGAAACCAATAGACGAGTCACATCTTCTAATGACCAACTATGCTGATTACGACCAGGAACTTGCAGAAGAATTCGAGCGACGGTTTGCCACCCGTTTTCGGATAGAGAAGCTACATTATCATGTGCAGCGAGCAGATAAGCGAAATTGGGCATACATCAACTTCCTGCAAGTTGGCAACAACATCGTTCTGCCAGCTATCAACATAGAAGAGGATGAGCAAGCTATGGAGCAAATAAAAACATACTATCCATCATGTAATATCTACCAGTTGGATAGTGAAGAGATCATTAAACAAGGCGGAGCCTTGAATTGTATAACTTGGAATATCAAAAAATAATTATCATGGCATTTATACATCACACAGAAGAAGAGCAAAAGCGATTCTGGGAACTCATGAATCGTTTTGAAAACGAGGAAGAGGCTATCAAGAATGGATTCTTTAAAGGATTCACAAGAGAAGAAGTGATATTTATGGGAGAAATGGATGTCGTCGAGTTTGGAAATAAGTATTATCAGCTCTGCTATTACTACATGACTGAATTAGATTTAGATTATTAGCAGCTTATGTTAGGAGATATGATAGGAGATATTGCTGGCTCAAAATATGAGTTCAACAATACGTTTGATTATGATTTCGGGATGTTCGGCGAGGGATGCGACTTCACCGATGATACCATCTGTACGGTAACGGTAGCCGATGCGATACTGAACGGACGAAGCTATCAGGAAAGCCTGCTGGATTGGTGCCGCAGCTATTACGAGGATTTCGATACCCGAGATTATCCGAAAGGCAAGTTCGATGAAACCTGCATGGATGCCGTGCCATTATCTTTCTATCTCCTCTCGCAAGCCTCATTCTTCGAGGATGCCATCCGCCTAGCCATATCACATGGCGGCGATAGCGATACCATCGGTGCCATCGTCGGCTCCATCGCCGAAGCCCGATTCGGTATTCCGCAAGATATGAAAGACAAGGCTATGAACTATCTCCCTAAGAACATGACAAGAATATATCAACAATTTAAAGCCAACAATGAAATAAAGAAAATAGATAAAAAATACAAGAAATAGTTGTTCGCAAGCGAAACTTTCTTACCGACTTTCATCGCCAAAACACATTAAATGCTCTTAAGGAGGTTAAGGAAATGCTAAACCATTCATATACCAGAGAACAAAAATTGGAGCAGATTGAAAAGATTCATGCTCAGAGCCAACGCAATAAATAAAGCCCTCAACATTATAAATAAAAACATAGGTATAAGTGCTCAATGTACTTGTACCTATGCTTTCATTTTCAAAAATCTCTTATTAAGAAATTCAGCTAATCACTCATATTAGCAAATGGCCGTTTTCCCTCATGGCTCAATTTAAACGCTTGAATCATTCGCCACTCAACCATCCTTGAATTTTCCAAAGTCTCTGCCCAGCAAATCACAAAATCATCAACATCTGTCATTTGCCAAATCGCCCTTCCTCCTCCATGCGAAGCTCGCTTTCCTTGACCAAACCTCATGTATGAACGCAAACGACTTCTCATATTCGTTGATTTTCCTATATACAAAATACAGGTTCCGTTAACATATTGTTCTTGTAAATAAGATAGTGAATAACAAGGAGAATCATTTGGAACTTTCACATAACCTCCTAAACTAGAAATACTAAATACCGGTTGTTGGTTATTCCTCCTCAACACTAGGTACACACCATTAGAAGAAGGGACTTCTGAACAACTCTCTTTTAATTCACGAATGGTTTTAAACCCTTTGAATTGCAACGTACAATCCAATTCTTTTGATATTTCAGCAACCATATCTACATTATTTTTATTATAGTGATAACTTTTGCTTGCACTATTTTCTTTTACTGTGTTATTGTTCAAAAAGACATCATCTATAAAAGCACCAAAAGCACCCAAGAGCATTATACTATGTACCCCAAGTAAAAGCAACAATTCAGCCTTTGTTATATCATCATATCTTATACCATAAAATATTACAGATAAAGGCAATATTACAGAATAAGTCCATAATATTTTGTTATACCATTTTCTAGAAAATGCATATTTTCCACCTTCATTTGGATGGAAAATCAAATATAATCCCACAAAAGGGAATAGCATTAATCTTAATAGGCAACCACCCATTACAACAGTTTGAATAAACTTGTTTGAAATATTCCAAGAGTATCCATTAATATTTCCCTTTGAATCTTGGTAAACCTTCATATCTCTACCTCCATTTTTTCTGCAAAAATACAAAAAGTTTTAAAATAATCCTATTTTTCTGCTTATTTTTCTCATTTTGTATAGAAGAAAAGAGAAATAATTTGTTTTTTCGAAAAATAGTCTTAACTTTGCCCCACATTAATAAAGAAAATTATGCAAATGCAAGAATATCAATTGGATTTCGTAACCTATTGCGTTGGCAACTTAGCCGACCGACTGAACATAAGTGCCAGTAAGGTATATAAGATGTTACGGTCAACAGATATCTTAAATGGCTATATGATACCCTGCTATGATGTGCTCCATACTTTCGGCAAGGAGTACATCATGGACGATTTGATAAACTTGTTAAAGAAACGAGGAGCATTGAAATAATCCCAACCTCCTTGTCACGGATATTCCTTTCAAAATTCAAGGCTTCGCAGGAATAGGCAGAGGGCATAATTTCGCATTTCTACTTCACACTACACAGATTCTGTGTAATTAAATGATTTACTGCAACTTTATCCTCTATCCGTGTAGTGTGAAATACAAATGGCTTGCTGTGCTTCTGAGATTTCCGATGAATCATCTTTCTGAATCCAGGCACAAAACGTCAGGACGCCTTTTTGAGAAAGGTTAAATTTATAAAAGCCGATAGATTCACATGTACAAAAAGATGTAACATGCAAAATAATGCCACAAAAATTTGGTGTTATCGAAGAAAAACCGTATTTTTGTGGCAATTAAAACAAGTAATTATGACGAATCATGATTTTTGGATGTCCATCAGCGACATAATCAATGAAGGATTTACATCTGAAGGTCTAGCAAAATTAGATGATTATGCAGAACAATTCAGTACTGGAAAGATCTTATATAAACGATTTTCACCGTCAGAGCAGCTTGGCTGCGTTAAAGGGGGAACAATACATGTTATTGCATCCTTACTCGCGGGAGCAGAAGTTGGCGCAAATCAACTCACTGCGCCAGAACACAGTTTCAAAAGAGAACAGCAACTTGGAAAGATCCAAGAAAAACGCATAGAAAGCTGGGCGAAAAAGGAAGGATGCTGGGTAGATGACACTAGCGTCTACAACCAAACCTTGGGCGAAAAATTAGCGCAAGGTGGTGAAGCTATTGTATATGATAACGGTAATTCTGTACTAAAAGTAATCGGCCTTGACTATTTCATACAGCCAATTTTTGCTTTGGACAGAATTTCGTTACACAATGCTTACTTTGAACAAACCAAGATGTTTGTATTGGGATTCGGTAGAAACTCTATGGGCGACTTTATGATTATTGTTACCCAAACTTTCTTTCAAGGTAACCAAATACCCGAAGAAGATATTGAAGAATATACGGAACGTATTGGATTTAAACTGGTGAATCCAAGAAATTGGACATACTCCACACCAGGTATATACCTAAGTGATATGCACAACGAGAATGTTTTTCGTGGCATTGATGGAGTGGTTTATGTCATAGATTGCGACATCCGAATAAACACACCAGAACTAAAGGCTGGTGGCACACGAACTTTAACAACAGAAGTTGAAATTATAAAATAATAAAAATATGGCAACAAGAGCTATATTGGCAATGATTGAAGAATTCAAGAAAAGAGGATTGATATAAAAAAATAGCAAAAGCAGCACGATTTATCATGCAGCTTTTGCTATTCCCATTTTATTTAGTTTACTCGCTTGCAGGTAATTCTCTGCTTATACTGAGGTCCATTCTTTATTTCTCCTCAAAGTAACTCCCAGCTTCCATCTTGCAATCCATCGCACGGCACTTGTTGTAGCGCTCTCGGGCTCTGTTTTCTCTTGCAAACATCGCCTTGGTGCCAGCCTCATCTTCCGAGAACTGGAGGTGATTGTCAATGCCCATATTCTGAGCAATACTCTCTACATCAAGATCATCGGTGCCGATGAAGGTAAAGGTCCAGTTCTGTTTCTTCAGCTTCTCAATGAGGTTCTTGATCATCTTCAAATCATACTCCTCGCTGCAGTTCTCCTCACCATCCGTAATGATGGTTACCAATACGCTGTCGTCCTCGGTGGTCAGGGCGTTGATCTTGGCAATACCCATGCCTATGGCATCATAAAGAGGGGTACCGCCACATGGGTTGTAATCCCTTGATTTCAAAGGGTTGGCATGGCGGGCAGACACATTATCATAGAACAGATTCTTGTGGGTGCTGTCGAAGGTGATGAGCGTTACACGCTGCTCCATGTTCTTATGCGTCTTCTGCATTTTCTGAATCGTGGTCAGGGTCTCGTTGATGCCCACCAGTGCCTGGCGCTCGATAATACTCATGCTGCCACTCTCATCCACTACCAAAAGATTGAATACCCGTTTCATAACTTGTTTCTCCTATTAATTTTAATTGTTCAACATAATCTTATCTGTAAGAAGAGGAATCTTCCCTGCTTCTATTTATCTCTTTAAAGAAAGATTAGAGGGAAAAATTAAGAAAAGGTACATAAAAAATTTGCTTGTATCGTTATTTTTTGTAATTTTGCAGAAAATAAGAAACAAGAGTATGGGCAATATGAAATATCCGATAGGCATACAGAGCTTTGAGAAAATCATCACAGAAGGATATCTTTATATAGATAAGACTCAGATGATTTATGATATGGTAGAAAATGGCAAGATTTACTTTCTGAGTCGTCCCAGACGATTTGGAAAGTCACTTCTCGTATCTACACTGGAATGCTATTTTCAAGGCAGAAAAGATTTGTTCAAGGGCCTAGCCATTGATCATCTGGAAACCGACTGGAAGCAATATGCGGTATTCCACCTTGATTTCAACGGCAAGGATTTCACACAAGCAAGTCAGCTGGAGAAGACGCTGATTGATTTCGTTGAATCGCAGGAAGCCATCTACGGCAAGGCCCCCTTTGCTTCCACCCTCGGCGACAGATTCATTGGCGTACTGAAAAATGCCCACGAAAAAACAGGACTTCGCGCCGTTGTCCTTATTGATGAATACGACAAGCCTCTGCTAGACGTATTGGATTCTACACTGAAAACAACCGATGCAGATGGCAACGAGCGGCTGTTGGAAGATAGGCATCGGGAAATTCTGAAAGGTTTCTATAGTGTATTCAAGGCTGCCGATAAAGACCTGCAATTCGTTCTGCTTACGGGAGTTACCAAATTTTCGCAAGTAAGCGTATTCAGCGGTTTCAACCAACCCGAAGATATCAGCCTTTCTGCCCACTTCGATACGCTTCTCGGCATCACTGAAGACGAGTTGCAATCAACCTTTGCGCAGCAAATCACAGAAATGGCCGAGGAATATGATGTTTCAAAGGAAGAAATACAGATAAAACTGAAACGCCAGTTTGATGGTTACCATTTCAGCCGCAGGATGCGAGGCGTATATAATCCTTTCAGTATCTTGCGCGCCTTCAAGGAAATGCTCATCGATGACTATTGGTTCAAAACGGGTTCGCCCACCTATCTGGTTCGCCTGCTAGCTCATAGCGATGAAAACATCAACGAACTGGTGGGGAAATATTATCCCACCAAGGATTTCGACGATTACAAGGCCACCGTAGAGCGTCCTTTGCCAATGATATATCAAAGCGGATATCTGACTATCAAGGGATGGTCAAGGAATACCAATTCCTATCTGTTGGATTTTCCGAACGATGAAGTTAGAAGGGGATTCATCAGTTTGCTGGCAGCAGATTATCTGAAGCCAAAGGTTTCACCAGATTCCTGGGTTCTACAGGTAATCGAAGCATTGGGAAAGGGAGAATGCAAAAAGCTGCATCAGCTGATGGTTTCTTTCTTTGCCAGCATCCCTTATTCCCAACGAAGAAAAGATGATGAACGTGAGAAGGAGCGTTATTTCCAATATACATTCTATCTGGTATTGAGGATGATCAGCTCCTATACCATCTTCATTGAAAAAGAACAGAGCGAAGGAAGAGTAGATTGCATCATAGAAACTCCTCTATACATTTATATATTTGAGTTTAAGAGGGATGGAAGCGCAAGAGAAGCACTCCAGCAAATCGAAGATATGGGATATGCTCGGGAATATTTATCAGATAAGAGAAAGATATTCAAGATAGGATGCAGTTTCTCATCAAAAACAGGAACAATAGATGATTGGGGAGAGAACTGAATCTCTCTCCGATTGCATTTTATAAATCACATATTTATTATATAAGGAGATAAGGAGATGAAAGAAATATTGATTGTAAGCATAGGCAGCTTCTTCGGGGGCGGCATGAGATATTGGATTTCAAAGATGGTGCAATCCTGCACGGTGATAGTCTTTCCTTTCGGAACGATGGCGGTGAATGTGGCGGGATGCCTCATCATCGGGGTTCTCTCGGGATTGAACTGGAGGGAAGGAGGATGGATGTCGCCATCTGTCAAACTGCTGCTCACCACGGGGTTCTGCGGAGGATTCACCACCTTCTCTACCTTCATGAACGAGGGGGCGGGATTGATGAAGGAGGAAAATTACCTCTATATGATGCTCTACCTATTCGGAAGCCTGGCACTGGGACTCGTCGCCGTACTCGCCGGACATTATCTGGCGAAGATTATCGCATAAAATACTTCAGAAAATAGAAAGAAGAAGCCCCCGGATTGCCGAGAAAGAAGACCGGAGAATAGAAAGAAGAAGAACCCGGATTATCGCATAAAATACAGAAGATAGGATTCCATCAGATGAAGAAATGATGAAAATTCTATCTTTTTTATTATTTTATATTTTCAAAATGCCTTAATTACGAAATTTATTCGTAAATTTGCAGAAAATAATCTGCACTCGACAATTTGAAAGCAAGCTTTCATTGTACTCGTTTGCTTAATTTTTGCACCAATGAATACATTAGATACAAACAATATAAAATGGAGCGAGAATGTGATCATCGCTGATGCCGATTATATCGACAAAGTGGCTTTCGATCTGACTGTCAACTTCGAGCGAATGATCAACCGCCGCATCCAGCCAGCTGACATGGCTCAATGGGCAGTGTGCATCGCCCTCGACGGAGGTCTCAGAGAGGGGGAGCACGAAACGCAAGTGGTGCTTATCCATGATAAGAAATCTCTGGCGATGAAGAATTTCCGCCCTTCCAACTATGAGAAGGATCTCAACGCCCAGGCTTTCAAGGATGATAAGCTGGGAGAATTCATCTTTGCCTCTTATCCTACCGAGGAGAAGATGGTGGGAAAGGATGAATTCCTCGTAGAAGTGGCACGCACCGTATGCAACACCAAGGAGGTGAAAAGGGTGATGGTGATTCCGAACTCGGAAGATGGAGATGCCTACGACCAGCTGAGAGATATGCTTCGCAAGGTAGATGACGATGACAAGCGCATCACCCTCTTCGCCATGCAACCCATGCCGGGAGGAAACTTCCGACAGGAGATTCTGGGTTACTCGCTGATGAACGCCCTCGGAATCTCGGCAAAGGAGATAAAATAAACATTAAAATAATAAACATAATAATAAAAAACAAGATTATAAATGAGTAGAGTACTTATGATTGGCGCTGGTGGCGTGGCTACCGTGGCTGCCTTCAAGATCGTCCAGAACCAGGACGTTTTCACCGAGTTTATGATTGCTAGCCGTCGCAAGGAAAAGTGCGATAAGCTGGTTAAGGATATCCACGCCAAGGGCTACAAGATGGATATTCAGACGGCTGAGGTGGATGCCGACGACGTTGAGCAGTTGAAGGCTCTCTTTAATAGCTATAAGCCTGAGCTTGTCATCAACCTTGCTTTGCCTTACCAGGATCTCACCATCATGGATGCCTGTCTGGCTTGCGGTTGCAACTATATGGATACCGCTAACTATGAGCCAAAGGACGAGGCTCACTTCGAGTACTCATGGCAGTGGGCTTACAAGGATAAGTTCGAGCAGGCAGGTCTCTGCGCTATCCTCGGCTGCGGTTTCGACCCAGGTGTTTCCGGCATCTTCACCGCATACGCTGCCAAGCATCACTTCGATGAGATTGAGGTGCTCGATATCGTGGATTGCAACGCCGGGAACCATCACAAGGCTTTCGCAACCAACTTCAACCCAGAAATCAATATCCGCGAGATTACCCAGAAGGGACTCTGGTACAAGGATGGCGAATGGATTGAAACCGACCCTCTGTCTATCCACAAGCCTCTCACCTACCCTAACATCGGCCCTCGCGAGAGCTATCTGATGCACCACGAGGAGTTGGAGAGCCTGGTGAAGAACTACCCTACCATCAAGGAGGCACGCTTCTGGATGACCTTCGGTCAGCAGTATCTCACTTACCTTGATTGCATCCAGAACCTCGGCATGAGCCGCATCGACGAAATCGAATACGAGGCTCCATTGGCAGATGGCTCAGGCAAGACAGCCAAGGTGAAGATTGTTCCATTGCAGTTCCTCAAGGCAGTATTGCCTAACCCACAGGATCTCGGCGAGAACTATGATGGCGAGACATCCATCGGTTGCCGCATCCGTGGTAAGAAGGATGGCAAGGAACGTACCTACTACGTATATAACAACTGCAAGCACCAGGAGGCTTACAACGAGACAGGCATGCAGGGCGTAAGCTACACCACTGGTGTGCCAGCCATGATTGGTGCGATGATGTTCCTGAAGGGTATCTGGAAGAAGCCAGGCGTATGGAACGTAGAGGAGTTCGACCCAGATCCATTCATGGAGCAGCTGAACAAGCAGGGATTGCCATGGCACGAGGTGTTTGATGGCGATTTGGAGATTGATTAAACTTTAAACATGAAAAGAATATGGCAAAAGAGATAGAAGAGGGCAAACTGACCCCCAACGAGGGAAAACTGAAAGCCCTCCAGGCAGCCATGGCGAAGATTGAGAAAGACTTCGGCAAGGGCTCTATCATGAAACTCGGCGATGAGCACGTCGAGAATATCGAGGTAATTTCTACAGGTAGTATCGCTCTCGACAATGCATTGGGCGTAGGCGGTTATCCAAGGGGACGTATCATCGAGATCTATGGTCCTGAATCTTCTGGTAAGACAACATTGGCCATCCATGCCATCGCAGAGGCTCAGAAGGCTGGCGGTATTGCTGCCTTCATCGATGCCGAGCATGCTTTCGACCGCTTCTATGCTGCCAAGCTGGGCGTGGATGTGGATAACCTGTGGATTTCACAGCCAGACAATGGTGAGCAGGCATTGCAGATTGCCGATCAGCTGATCAGCTCTGCTGCCGTAGATATCGTGGTAGTTGACTCTGTAGCTGCCCTGACTCCTAAGAAGGAAATCGAGGGCGACATGGGCGATAACGTGGTAGGTCTTCAGGCACGATTGATGAGTCAGGCACTCCGCAAGCTCACTTCTACCATCAGCAAGACCAATACTACCTGCATCTTCATCAACCAGTTGCGCGAGAAGATCGGTGTGATGTTCGGCAACCCTGAGACAACTACCGGTGGTAACGCCTTGAAGTTCTATGCATCAGTTCGCCTGGACATCCGCAAGGCAACAGCCATCAAGGACGGCGAGGATGTGGTAGGTAACCTGGTTCGCGTGAAGGTAGTGAAGAACAAGGTGGCTCCTCCTTTCCGCAAGGCAGAGTTCGACATCATGTTCGGCGAAGGTATCAGCCGTGCCGGCGAGGTATTCGGTTTGGCAGTAGCCAACGGCATCATCGACAAGAGCGGCAGCTGGTACAGCTACGGCGGTTCAAAGCTCGGACAGGGTGCAGATGCCTGCAAGGCATTGCTCAAGGATAATCCTGAGCTTCTCGACGAGCTGGAGGCAAAGGTTCGTGAAGCACTCGCTGCCAAGGATCAGAAATAAAACTCAGATAAGGTAGGTTACACCTTATTATTATATATAGGGACATTATCAGGAAGAAAGAATTCCCTAAAAACGAAATAGGAATAAATAGGAATCAAGATATGAGGAATGCGACATTTTATCGCTTCTTTTATCTTGATTCCTTTTATTTTGTCAGTACCTGACTGACAGCTTGTCAGCCGAAATCAGGAAAACACAGAAAACAAACAGCCAAATCCAGAAAAAAATCCATTGGCACACGCTTTGTTAGTTAGAAAGCGTGAACGCTGAGTTCAGGAGGTTCCCGATAGATGCATATCTTCGGCAGACTTCCCCGAAGGCAGCGATTCATGAGATAAATAACATATTAATAACGAAAAAATAAAAAAAGATATAATCATGGGAAAAGTAATTGGAATTGACTTGGGTACCACAAACAGTTGTGTTGCCGTTTTCGAAGGTAGCGAACCAGTTGTAATCGCTAACAGTGAAGGTAAGCGTACTACTCCATCAGTAGTAGGTTTCGTTAAGGATGGTGACCGCAAGGTAGGTGATCCTGCTAAGCGTCAGGCCATCACAAACCCTAAGAACACTGTATATTCTATCAAGCGTTTCATGGGTGAGACATACGCTCAGAGCCAGAAGGAAGCTGAGGCAATGCCTTACACAGTAGTAAACGAGGGTGGTTATCCACGTGTTGAAATCGAGGGTCGCAAATATACTCCACAGGAGATTTCTGCAATGGTTCTCCAGAAGATGAAGAAGACTGCAGAGGATTATCTCGGACAGGAGGTTACAGATGCTGTCATCACAGTTCCTGCTTACTTCTCTGACTCTCAGCGTCAGGCAACTAAGGAGGCTGGTCAGATTGCAGGTTTGAACGTTCAGCGTATCGTAAATGAGCCTACAGCCGCAGCTTTGGCTTACGGTGTTGACAAGGCTAACAAGGATATGAAGATTGCCGTATTCGACTTGGGTGGTGGTACATTCGATATCTCTATCCTGGAGTTCGGTGGCGGCGTATTCGAGGTACTTTCTACCAATGGTGATACTCACCTGGGTGGTGATGACTTCGACCAGGTAATCATCAACTGGTTGGCTGATGGTTTCAAGGCAGAGGAAGGCGTAGATCTCCGCAAGGATCCTATGGCTATGCAGCGTTTGAAGGAGGCAGCTGAGAAGGCAAAGATTGAGTTGTCAAGCTCTACATCTACCGAAATCAACTTGCCATACATCACAGCAGTTGACGGTATGCCAAAGCACTTGGTTAAGACTTTGACCCGTGCACAGTTCGAGCAGTTGGCTCACAACCTGATTCAAGCTTGTCTCGTACCTTGCCAGAATGCCGTTCGTGATGCTAAGCTCTCTACATCAGATATCGACGAGGTTATCCTGGTTGGTGGTTCAAGCCGTATCCCAGCCGTTCAGACCTTGGTTAAGAACTACTTCGGCAAGGAGCCTTCTAAGGGTGTTAACCCTGATGAGGTAGTAGCAGTAGGTGCAGCTATCCAGGGTGCTATCCTGAACAAGGAAGAGGGTGTTGGCGACATCGTATTGCTCGACGTTACTCCATTGACTCTCGGTATCGAGACCATGGGTGGTGTAATGACCAAGCTCATCGATGCTAACTCTACCATCCCTTGCAAGAAGAGCGAGGTATTCTCTACAGCAGCAGATAACCAGACAGAGGTTACCATCCACGTATTGCAGGGTGAGCGCCCAATGGCAGCTCAGAACAAGAGCATCGGTCAGTTCAACCTGACAGGTATCGCTCCAGCTCGTCGTGGTGTTCCTCAGATTGAGGTTACCTTCGATATCGATGCCAACGGTATCTTGAACGTATCAGCTAAGGATAAGGCTACAGGCAAGGAGCAGAGCATCCGCATCGAGGCTTCATCTGGCTTGAGCGAGGACGAGATCAACCGCATGAAGGCTGAGGCAGAGCAGAACGCTGCTGCTGATAAGGCTGAGCGCGAGAAGATCGACAAGATGAACCAGGCAGACAGCATGATCTTCACCACCGAGAACTTCCTGAAGGATAACGGTGATAAGATTCCTGCAGACAAGAAGCCAGGCATCGAGCAGGCATTGCAGCAGTTGAAGGATGCTCACAAGGCAGGTGATGTTGCAGCCATCGATTCAGCTATCAACAACTTGAACACCGTGATGCAGGCAGCTTCTCAGCAGATGTACCAGGGCGGTCAGCAGGCAGGTCCTCAGGGTGCACAGGGTGGCCAGCAGGCACAGCAGGGTGCTAACGATGGCGCTCAGGATGTACAGGACGCAGATTTCGAGGAGGTTAAGTAATCTCTCTCATCATAGAGAAGTTATTAGATTAGCATAAAGATTAAAGGCGTGTAAGACTCTGAAAATGAGTTTTACACGCCTTTTTTTGTGTCTTTATGTTTTTTTATATATCTGCTTATGGCTTTATCGCAGAAAAATATGTATATTTGCAGGTTATGAAGGGGCGGAAGTTCCAGCAAGAGAAGAAAAAGACAAGTTCTAGTAAAAGAAGGAAAGGAAACGGGATATGGCAAAGAAAAGACCGCAGGTAGCACTGGTTTATGATTTTGACGGGACATTATCTCCCGGCAACATGCAGGAGTTCGGATTCATCCAGGCAACCGGAAAGACGAAGGAGGAATTCTGGGAAAAAAACCGGAAGCTTGCCGTGGGCAAGGATGCCAACGGCATTCTTACCTATATGTATATGATGCTGGATGAAGCGAAGAAGAATCATATCTCACTCACCCGCGAATCCTTCCAGAGCTTCGGCAGGAATGTGGAACTCTTCCGTGGCGTAAGGCAATGGTTCTCGTTCATCAACGAATATGGTGCAAGCATCGGCCTCGATATCAAGCACTACATCAACTCCTCGGGATTGAAGGAGATGATAGAGGGCACACCCATCGCCCAGGAATTCGAGAACATCTATGCCTGCTCGTTTCTCTATAATGAGGATGGCATCGCCTACTGGCCAGCCGTAGCCGTGGATTATACCACGAAGACGCAGTTTCTCTTCAAGATCAACAAGGGCATCCGTCAGGTGAGCGACAACAGCAGGGTGAACCAGTATATTCCTGATAACAAGCGCCCTATCCCTTTTCCGCGAATGATTTATTTCGGGGATGGAGAAACCGATGTGCCCTGCATGAAGATGGTAAAGGAGCACGGCGGCCATGCCATCGCCGTATATAACACGCCCGAGAAGGAGGCGATGGCGTGCCAGCTGGTAAGGGAAGGCCGTGCCAACTTTATGTGTACGGCTAATTACAGCAGGGGCGGCGTGATGAACATCATCGTGAAGCGAATTCTGGATAAGATCAAGGCGGATTTCGAATTCGACAGATTGATAGAGGTGAACCAGAAGAAGGCGTGGAAGTAGAGACGGAAATATAGGTGAAACACTGAAACGCTGAAACGCAGGAAAGAAAAAGAAAGAAATATAATATTAATAAATAATTAATGGGAAGAAACAAATACTCAGCAGGAGAAATCAAGGAAATCGGTAAGTTGCTGCGCCTGAAGAATGCCGGCAACCGTTTGCAACAGAAATTGATACGCCACGACCTTCGCGTGGATTATGAATTCAACATCTCTGACTTCAATGAGCCGGGCAAGGCTTTCGGCGAGGAGGAACTGCAGGATGCCATCAAGCGTGGCGCCATCCAGATTCTCGACGATGCCACCATCGAAGCCATGAAGGCGAAACGTGCAAGAGACAAGGCACGTGATGAGGCAGAGAAGCAGAAGGATGCCATCGCCAGCGGTGAGCAAACCGACTGGCAGGAGGCAATGAAGCAGTGGAACGAATGGGAAAGTTCTAAAGAAAAATAAATGTTAGAATCGAATTCCGAAAGAAATTCCGAGGATTTATTGAATTATAAATAAGATAGAAACAAAAAAGAAATATGGCTAAAGTATTGATCAAGACTTCAGAGGGCGACATCAAGGTGCGCCTCTACGACGAGACTCCTCAGCATCGTGACAACTTCCTGAAGTTGGCAAAGGAGGGATATTTCGATGGCACACTCTTCCACCGTGTCATCAAGGATTTCATGATCCAGGGCGGCGACCCTGACAGCAAGGGCGCTCCAAAGGGCAAGATGCTGGGCACGGGCGGACCTGATTACACCATCCCTGCCGAGTTTGTTTATCCACAGCTCTTCCACAAGCGCGGTGCCTTGAGCGCTGCCCGTCTGGGCGACGAGGTGAACCCTGATCGTGAGAGCAGCGGCAGCCAGTTCTATATCGTCTGGGGAAAGACCTACAAGCAGAACGAGCTGAAGCAGATGGAGAAGCAGATGGGCATGCAGATGGAGCAGAACATCTTCAACCAGCTTGCCAAGGAGCACCATGATGAAATCATGAACTTCCGCCGCAACCGCGACCGCGAGGGCTTGATGAAGCTGCAGGATGAGCTGGTGGATGAAACCAAGAAGCGCTGCAAGGAGCAGGGTTACCCTAAGTTTACCGAGGAGCAGCAGAAGGCTTACACCGAGGTGGGCGGAACCCCATTCCTCGACAACCAATACACCGTTTTCGGCGAGGTAGAGGAAGGTCTTGACGTAGTAGAGAAGATTCAGAACTGCGAAACCATGCGTGGTGACCGCCCTAAGGAGGATATCAGCATGGAGATTTCCATTATAGAGGAGTAAAGGCTTTAAGTAGCTTCAACAAGATGACCGTATGGTATAATGGCAGATTCGCATCAAGGATTACTTGGATGCATTGAAGACTCCTCTCCAGGTTGAGGTGAAATAGAAACTTCGAATACAACATTTTTATCTCACTAGGAAATATTAGATTCTTCACTGTGTCAATGTTTGTAATCCACAGAGAAAGTTATGTTCCGCAGTGTTGAACTTAAGTTCAACACTGCGGAATACAAGTTCAGCACTTCTGAACATAGGTTCAAAAGTGCTGAATATAGTTTTAAATTAAGAGTACAAGAAATACTCGTTCTTCTAAAACCTTAAATCTTTTATTGCAATCAATCTTACTTCGTCATCTCGAAGCCAATGCGCACACCATCGTAGTTATCTACAATGCTGCTCACGGCACTCATTGTAGTACTGCCGGTAAGATTCAGCTTGCTCAGGGTCTTGACCAGGGTGAGCAGCTTCTTCTGCTCAAAGAGAAGGCTGATGCCACTGGTGGTGCGGGTGGCAAAACCCGAAGCACTCAGCAGCAAGCCCTTCAGCTGGATGGCATGCGTCTTCTCATCGAAGGTATAGGTGCCGTTCCATGACTTGCCGTCGATCTTGGCAGCAAAAGTGCCATCGGTCTTGAAGGTAAAGTAGGTATTGCTCTTGCTGAAGCCGAACTTACTGTAGTACTTGCTCAGATCCTCCTCTATCTTGCTGGCAGCAATCTCGCCGCCAGCCTTTGCCAGCAGGTTCTCTGAGGTGAAGGCGCAACCCGGCTTGCTGTACTTCCAGGTATGGGCGCAGAGATCTGCCTGCGAGAAGGTGGCAGAACCTATCACTTTGTTCAGAATGCCATTGATGATGCTGCTGCCGGTAGAGCTGCTGCCGGTAGAGTTGCTGCCGGTAGAGCTGCTGCCGGTAGTAGTGCCGCCACCCAGCAAACCGCCTAATACGCCTGCCACTACGCTTCCTGCAGAATAACCGCTATTGGTGGTAGTAGAAGTAGATGTGGTAGGAGCAGATGCCGCAGCTGAAGATGTTGCAGTAGATGAAGAAGTGGTCTTCTTGGCTGTTGTTTTCTTGGTAGTTGTTTTCTTCTTCGATGTCTTTTTAGTTGTTTTCTTCACAGGCATCAATTCAGAAAGTGAAGCCTCCTGAACAGCTTCATTCATTGCGCATACATTGCTGCCGGAAGTGCTGGCAAGCACCAGGGCAGCCATTAAAAATACCTTTCTCATTTTTTACTTTCTATTTATTATAATTGTAACTTTCGTTTTAAAAATGCATCCTGCTTATATGATGCAGCGTTTTCTTTTTCGCTGCAAAGTTCGCACTTTTTCCGCAAATAACAAAGAAAAAATGCTTTTTTCATCATTATTTGCTATTTTCTTAGACGAAAGAGATGGCGAAAGGTTCAAATATCGTTCAGAAAAAGGTATAAATGTTTCATTTTTTTGACGTACATCAAAAAAGAACGATTATTAGCATAAATTTATCAAAAAGTGTACCCGAATATGATAAGAAAGCCCTATCTTTGCACCGTTAACAAAATCACAATAGGTTATGAATGATTTAATTAAGGTCAACACAATGAGCGAGAATATGGCATTGAACAAGTGCCAGGAGATTCTCAACGATCGCCGTGAGGCTCTTGCTTCTAAGGCGAAGAAGAATGATTAAGGGTAACTTTCGCAAGAGAGTGCTCTTGAGAAAAATTACGTAAGAGAGAAAGGAAATTACGTAAAAAGATTATTTTCAGAATGACTCTTTGATACCACAAAGAGAAAAAAAGGCAAAAAGTCCCGTTGGCGAGTAAAATCGTTCAACGGGACTTTTTGATTTCTATGCTGATCGGAATGATATCCCAGCAGGGGGATATCATTCCCAACGGGGATATTATTCCTTGCTCTTCTCAGCCTTCATGATTACCTCAACATGGTTGCCGCTCTTCATGAGTACATTCTTGAGGAAGTCGGAAACCTGCTCGCCACGGAGGTTCTTCACGAACTCCTTGTAGCCGGTATGGTTATCGAAACCGAGACCTGTATAGTTGGCAAGAACGCCGAGCCAATAAGCATTGTTCTTCTCATCTACACCTGCCTGCTTCAGGAGAATCTCCTTCACCTTCTGCAAGTCGGCAGCATCTACCTGCTTCTCTACCTCATCCACACCCTTGAAGAAATAGGTGATGGCGGTATCAGCCTTCTCCGGATTCAAGCCGGCATTGGCGGTGATGCTGATGATGGATGCCTTGTCGTCGAAATCGCGGAGCATGCCGAAGGTGGCTCCTGCATGGTAAGCTGCACTCAACTGCTCACGGATGGTGCGCAGATACTGCATCTCCAGCAGTCGGGAGGTTACATCTGCCAGTACCATATTCTGCATAGAGAATGGCAACTTGGTGCTCCATATCTCTGATGCCTGGGTTTGAGGATTGGCCATCGCCTTGGTAAAGTTGTTCTTCACCTCGCCCTTGGCGTATGGAATCTCCTTGTTCTTCAGCTTGAAGCCATTGTTTGGCAAGCTGGCGATATACTGCTCGATGAGCGGGAGGAGAGTCTTCTCATCGTAGTTGCCCACGAAATAGAAGGTGAAGTCCTTGGCATTGCCGTAATACTCCTTGGCAAGCGCCATCAGGCGATCGTAGTTGATGGCCTTGATCTCATCAGAAGTAGGAATGCGGCCAATCTTGCTGCCCAGATAAAGGGTGCTCTGCAATGAATCCTGATATACCATGTTAGGATTGTTGCTCTGGTTGGCCAATATGGTAGCATAGGTATTCTGAAGATTCTTGAACGACTTCTCATCCTTGCTCAATGCTGTCATCTTGAGATAGATGAGCTGCATCAGGGTCTCCACGTCCTTAGGAGTAGAATTGCCGGAAAGGCCATGGCTGTAAGGATTGATGGAGAAACCTACACCTGCCTGCTTGCCTGCGAGCGCCTTTTCAAGCTCGGTGCTTGAGAAATCGCCCAAACCGCTGGTACCCCAAGCCTCGGTCATCAGCATGATGCTAGGGTAATCGCTCTTATCGAGAGCAGAATAACCCACCTTGGCACCGGCTGCGAAGAGAATCTCATTATCCTTGAAATCGGTCTTCTTCAATACCACCTTGGCACCGTTGGAAAGGGTAAGCTGCTTGTAACCCAGCTGCTTGTTCTCTACGGTTTTCTTGATCTTGCCTGGCTTAGGCAACTGAGCCATCAGCGGCTCCTGCTTCACGTTGTCCACGTATGCCTCCAGCTTCTCAGAGCGCACCTGCTTCACGATATCGGCAAGCTCCTTCTCGGTAGGATAAACGGCACCCTCTGCCTCGCGCATCAGCACCATCGATACCAGGTTGGTATCGCTCTGGCAAACCAGCTGCTTGGCATAGGCATTGATGGCCTCCAATGGCAGCTGAGGTACTACCATCTTGTAGATCTGACTCTCGTCCTCTACCGATGGGATTGGCTCGTTGGAGATGAAGTTATCCACATACTGGGTGGTAAACTGCTCGTTCTTCATCTTATCCTTGTTGGCAAGCGTCTTATCTACCTGGCTCAGGAACTCCTCCTTGGCACGCTGATACTCAGTGGCTGTGAATCCGAAGTCGTGCATGCGCTTTGCCTCGCGCAATACGGCTGCATAAGCCTCCTTTACCTTACCTGGCTTTGCCACACCGATAAGACTGAAGGCACCCTTGGTAGAAGAGAGCAGGAAGTCGCCGTCGTCGGCACCTGCCTGAAGGAATGGGCAGTCAGCTTCCTGTGCAATCTCGGCATAGCGTGCACCCAGCATAGAGGTAACCACATTGTCCATGTATCCCTTCATGAGATAGCTCATGTCGCCCTTCATCGCATTAGGGATGGCTGGATGCTTCATGAAGATATTGAAGATATCATACTGCTGCTCCTTGTCCTTGTCGATTACGTAGATGGCGGTATCATTATCGGCTACTTCCACCGGCTCTATCTTAGCGGCATTGGCAGGCACCTTGATGCCCGAGAAGAGCTCCTTGATCTTGTTCTCGATATGGTTGACATCTACATCACCCACGATGATGATTGCCTGATTGTCAGGGCGATACCACTTGCGGTAGTAAGCACGCAGGGTTTCCGGCTTGCAGCCGTCGATGACGCTCATCAATCCGATAGGGAAACGGTAGCCATACTTGTTGTTCTGATAGAGTTTTGGCAATGAGCGCTCTATCATGCGCTGCTGACCCACGATGCGCATACGGTACTCATTGTGTACCACGTCGCGCTCGTCATTGATGGCTTCCTCGGTAAGAGAGATGCCATTGCTCCAATCCTTGAGGATGAGCATGCATGAATCTACGGCTGTAGGGCGGGTAGTAGGTACATCGGTGAAGTAATATACGGTTTTCTCTACGCTGGTATAGGCATTGAGATTTCTACCATACTCCACGCCGATGCTCTGCAGGTAATCCTGGAGGGAATTACCCTTGAAGTGATCGGTACCGTTGAAGGCGAGGTGCTCGAGGAGGTGAGCCAAACCGCGCTGATCATCGTTCTCATTGATAGAACCCACTTTCTGGGCAATGTAGAAGCTGGCTACATGCTCAGGATAGCTGTTGTGACGAATGTAGTAAGTCAATCCATTGTCGAGATGACCAATCTTCACATTCTTGTCTACAGGAATGGCTGGCATCTGTGCCATCGCACTTCCCACAGATAAACACAGCAGAAACGCTGCAAAAATCTTTCTTAGTTTCATCTGCTATTGATTTATAAAATTTCTTGTTTCAAATATTCCGCTTGCAAAATTACACAAAATAAAAAAGATTTGCAAGCATTTGGGAGATTATCTTCCCCAATACCTGCAAATCTTAACGTAAAACTAACATTGGAAGCTCTTCATCCACGAACCGCGGTAAAGTCGGATGAGGAAAAGCGTGCCTCTGAGGGTAAGCTCCGTAGCCATCGCAATCCAGACACCCTCCAAGCCATAGCTCTTGGAAAGGGCGTAAGCCAGGGTGAGGCGCACCAGCCACATGGTACCCAGATTGATGGCGGCTGGCTTCCGGGTATCACCCGCTCCCACGCAGACACAATAGGTTACGATGCTCGCTGCAAAGAAAGGCTCGGCAAAGGCCTCGATGCGAAGGCAGGTAGTGCCCAGCTCGCGGATGCTCTCCACCGGCGAGAGCACACCTATCATCTCGGGGGCAAAGACATACATCACCAATCCCATCAATGCCATCACGCACATGCCCAATCCCACCGTCATATAGGCGAAATTGCGGCAGAGATCGGTACGCCCGGCACCATGCGTCTGACCCACCAGAGTGGTGGCGGCATCACCGATACCATAACCCGGCATATAGCAGAGGCTCTCGGCGGTGATGGCAAACGAGTGGGCAGCAATGGCGATATTGCCCAATGGTGCCACAATCATGGTGCTCACGATCTGCGCACCGCTCATCAGGACATTCTGTATGGCTATCGGGATGCTGATCTTGCAGGCATGGTGCAGGTATTCCTTCACCCATCGGAAAGGTTCCTTGTCCTGACGCAGATTGAGTATCCGGTTACGGCATGCCGTGAGGTAGAGATTGGGCAGCGAGATGCAGATATAGGCAAGCGCCGTGCCGCAGGCAGCTCCCACTACGCCCATCTTCATGACGTAGATGAAGAGGTAATTGAACAGCACATCGCAGATGCATATCAGCACCGCCATCACACTCGGGGTATGCATGTTGCCTGCCGACTTGAGCATCATCTCAGAGACATGATACAGGAATACGAAGGGCAACGCCAAACCGTATATCAGAAAATACCGTGAGGAATTGCCCGCAATATCAGCACCGCCACCCAGCCAATAAGGCAGATGGGAATGCACTCCTACACATGCTAGGGTAACACAAAGGCTGAACACCAAACCGCATATCAGGGCATGGCGGAATACCTGACGAGCCTTCACGAAATCGTTGGCTCCGATGAAATGAGCCACCTGCACTGAGAAACCGGTAGCTGCCGCACTGAGCAAACTGCCAATGAGCCAGTTGGTTGACTCGATAAGTCCGATGCTTGCCGAAGCCTCAGCACCCAGATGTCCCACCATGGATGCATCGATGAAGAACATCATCACGGTGGAAATCTGCGCCAGCATGGAGGGAATACTCAACCCCACGATGAGATTGAGTTTCTCGCTGCGAGCCATCGCCCTACCCTCGCGTATCGACTCCATCAGATAATCTGTCTTATTCTTGAATAACATATTTATTCTCTTATTAATTGCGTTAACGAAAAAAATGGCGACTCCGAGAAGGAATCGCCACCTTTTATTTAATCTTATAAATTTCGTACCTTTGTTTTTCCCAAAACTTAACTTCCGCAGAGCGGAACAGTACTGTTTTTTGTCGTCACTGAATAAACAATCTTATTCTTACCTTAACTAACACCTGTCGTCCTTGAATAAACAATCTTTTCTAACTACCTTAACTAAAACCAATAAACCAATGAACAACAATCTTAACTTTACCTAACAACTAAACCTAATAAAATCTATTACCTAACTAAAAACCTAAAACTTATTTTTTCTGATGCAAAGGTACAACTATTTTCTGGAACTGCAATACTTTTACCCGAAAAAATGCAGAAAACTAACATTTTTTTAATATCGACAACATTTTGTGCGCGAACACGAACACTTGTTAACACATCAAAAAGGTATGTTAACACAAAGCGTTCCTAAGAATGCCATCAGACGGCAATCCTAGGAACGCTTCTATTCTATCACCTATATATAATAAGGTGTAAATCCCCCAAAAATCCTACTCTGTAATCCATTCTCCCTTGAGTGCCTGGGCAGCAGCTCTAGAACCCGGTATTACCTGACCCGGACGATAGTAGCTGTCGAGCACTATCTCGAAGCGAAGCATGGAATAGGCAGGGATTACGCTACTCGAACTCTGGGTAGAACCATAAGCCAGCTGATATGGGATATACACCAGCCAATGATCGCCGATGTGCATATTGAGCACGGCTGTGGTAAAACCATCTATCCAGCCACTTGCCAAATTGGTTGTAACCTGAGCTGTGGCCTTGTCGTAGGTACCCTCGAAGGTCTTATCGAATACATAACCTGCAGGATAAGTATCAGTGCCCAGCAATCTGCCAAGATAGCTCACCTTCACAGAATCGGTGTACATAGGGCATCCGCTGCCCTTGCCTTCCTTCAACACGCGAACCACGATGTGATCAGCATCCTTGTAGGAAAGCGGAACATCCATACCATTCACATCCTTGTTAGGTGTCTGGTTCTGGAGCGACCATTTGAGTAGTACCTTCCATTCATCGCTGCCGTTGGCTATCTGCTGACGGGCATAAGCCAAAGTATCTTCAAAAGCCTGCTCGTTGCGCTCCTGCCAGTTGGCATACTCATCTACGGTGTTATCATCCTCGCTGCATGATGACAGGGCGAACACTGCCATCATGAGCAAGAAGAGATATTTAGAAATTCTTAATTTCATTACCAAGTTTCTTTAATACACTGGTGATACTTACGCGATCCTCGATGATGCCACGAAGGTCAGAGATAGCTACGCGCTCCTGCTCCATGGTATCACGATAACGCAAAGTTACCTTGTGATCCTTAGGTGTCTCGTGGTCAACGGTGATACAGAATGGAGTACCAATGGCATCCTGACGGCGGTAACGCTTACCGATGGAATCCTTAGGATCGCCATAGTGGGTATTGAAGTGGAACTTCAACTCATCCACAATCTCGTGAGCCAACTCTGGCAGGCCATCCTTCTTATCCAATGGGAATACGGCACACTTCACTGGAGCCAATGCCTCTGGCAGGCGCAATACCACACGTGTCTCACCATTCTCAAGCTTCTCCTCGCAGTAAGAGTGGCACATCACGCTGAGGAACATACGGTCAACACCGATAGAGGTCTCTACATCGTAAGGCACATAGCTCTCGTTCTTCTCAGGATCGAAGTACTTGATAGAGCGGCCGCTGTACTTCTCGTGCTGAGAAAGGTCGAAATTGGTACGGCTGTGGATACCCTCTACCTCCTTGAAGCCGAATGGCATCTTGAACTCGATGTCGGTAGCAGCGTTGGCATAGTGAGCCAGCTTCTCGTGGTCGTGGTAACGATAGTTCTCGTTGCCCATGCCCAGTGCCTCATGCCAAGCCAGGCGAACCTTCTTCCAATACTCAAACCACTTCATCTCTGTACCTGGCTGGCAGAAGAACTGCATCTCCATCTGCTCGAACTCACGCATACGGAATACGAACTGACGGGCAACTACCTCGTTGCGGAATGCCTTACCAATCTGGCAGATACCGAATGGCAACTTCATACGACCGGTCTTCTGTACACTCAGGTAATCTACGAAGATACCCTGAGCTGTCTCAGGACGGAGATAAACCTTGCTTGTAGCATCGCTGGCAGCACCCATCTGGGTAGAGAACATCAGGTTGAACTGGCGAACGTCTGTCCAGTTCTTGGTACCGCTGATAGGGCAGACGATACCCTCATCCTCGATAATCTGCTTCAGCATCTCCAGGTTAGGACCCTGCATTGCCTCAGTATAGCGGGCATGGAGATCATCAAACTTCTTCTGGTTCTCCAGTACACGAGGGTTGGTAGCGCGGAACTGAGCCTCATCGAAGCTATCGCCGAAGCGCTTCTGAGCCTTGGCAATCTCCTTGGCAATCTTCTCCTCATACTTAGCCATGTGATCCTCGATGAGCACATCGGCACGATAACGCTTCTTGGAATCACGGTTATCGATCAATGGGTCGTTGAAGGCATCCACATGTCCTGAAGCCTTCCATACGGTAGGGTGCATGAAGATAGCTGCATCGAGACCTACAATGTTCTCGTGCAACAATACCATACTCTGCCACCAGTACTGCTTGATATTATTCTTGAGCTCAACACCATTCTGACCATAGTCGTAAACGGCAGCCAAGCCATCATAAATTTCACTACTAGGGAACACAAAGCCATATTCCTTGCAATGGCTTACAATTTTCTTAAAAACATCTTCCTGTGCCATGATTAAATCTTATTTTTTTCAAATTTTCGGCAAAGATACTCTTTTTTCTCGAAAAATTGTTGTATTTTTGCCATAAATTAATAAAATAAGTATTAAAAGCTATATATGAGCGACGAAATTAAAGATAAAAACGAAATAAATGAGGAAAATACGCCTCAGGAACACTCCGACTACAAGCCGGTGAACCGTTTTGATGCTTCTGCCGTACATCACCTCAGCGGAATGTATCAGAACTGGTTCCTCGACTATGCATCGTATGTGATCTTGGAGCGAGCCGTGCCCCATATCGAAGACGGATTGAAACCCGTACAGCGACGCATCCTCCACTCCATGAAACGCATGGATGACGGAAGATACAACAAGGTGGCTAACATCGTGGGACATACGATGCAGTTCCACCCTCACGGAGACGCATCCATCGGAGATGCACTCGTGCAGATGGGACAGAAAGACCTGCTCATCGACACACAGGGTAACTGGGGTAACATACTCACCGGCGACCGTGCAGCCGCTCCCCGATACATCGAGGCACGACTCTCGAAATTTGCCCTGGATGTGGTATTCAACCCTAAAACCACCGACTGGCAACTCTCCTACGATGGCAGAAACAAGGAACCTATCACCCTGCCAGCCAAATTCCCGCTGCTCCTGGCACAAGGTGCCGAGGGTATCGCCGTGGGTTTGAGCAGCAAGGTACTGCCGCATAACTTCAACGACCTCTGCGATGCTGCCATCCACTACCTCAAGGGAGAACCCTTCCAGCTCTATCCGGATTTCCCTACTGGAGGCGCCATTGACGTGAGCAAATACAACGATGGACAGCGAGGAGGCGTACTGAAGGTAAGAGCCAAGATAGACAAGCTCGACAACAAGACACTCGTAATCAGCGAGATACCATTCAGCAAAACCACCGGAAGCCTCATCGACTCCATCACCAAGGCGGTGGAAAAGGGAAAGATCAAGGCTAGGAAGGTGGATGATGTCACATCAGCCAACGTGGAAATCCTCGTGCATCTGGCACCAGGCACTTCTTCGGACAAGACGATGGATGCCCTCTATGCCTTCAGCGACTGCGAAATCAACATATCGCCTAACTGCTGCGTCATCGAGGACAACAAGCCGAAGTTCCTCACCGTGAGCGATGTGCTCAGACATAGCGTTGACCGCACCATGGGATTGCTCCGACGTGAACTGATGATCCGAAAGGGCGAGCTGGAAGAGCAGCTCTTCTTCTCCTCGCTCGAACGCATCTTCATAGAGGAGCGCATCTACAAGGAGCGCAAGTTCGAGCAGAGCAAGAGTCAGGACGAGGTAGTGGCATTCATCTACTCCAAACTGGAGCCGTTCAAGGATCAGATCTTCACCGCCAATATCGACGGCAAAGGAAACGTGGAATACTCCTTCCACCGGGACATCACACGCGACGACATCCTCAAGCTCCTGGAAATCAAGATGCAGCGAATTCTGAAATATAATAAGGATAAGGCAGATGACCTCCTGCTGAAGATCAAGGCAGAACTGGCAGAAATAGAAAACGACCTCGCCCACATGACCGATGTCACCATCAACTGGTTTGAGTATCTCAAGGGCAAGTACGGAAAGATGCATCCTAGAAAAACCGAAATCAGGAACTTCGATACCATCGAGGTGACCAAGGTGGTGGAAGCCAACCAGAAACTCTACATCAACCGACAGGAAGGTTTCGTGGGTACAGGCTTGAAGAAGGATGAATTCGTGTGCAACTGCTCTGACCTCGACGACATCATCATCTTCTACAAGGATGGAAAATTCAAGGTAACCAAGGTTGCCGACAAGATATTCGTGGGTAAGAACATCCTCCACGTACAGGTGTTCAAGAAGAACGACAAGCGAACCATCTACAACTGCGTATATCGTGACGGCAAGCAGGGTGACTACTTCATCAAGCGATTCAACGTAACCGCCATGACACGCGACAAGCTCTACGATATCACCCAGGGCACACCGGGAAGTCGCATCATCTACTTCACCGCCAACCCTAACGGCGAGGCAGAAATCATCAAGGTGACGATGGAACCTGATCTGAGCAAAAAACGCCAGAGCATCTTCCTGGAGAAAGATTTCTCTGAAATCCTCATCAAGGGACGTGCTGCCAAGGGCAACCTGCTCACCAAGCGAACCATCCGCCGCATCGGATTGAAGAGCCACGGACACAGCACCCTGGGAGGAAGAAAGGTGTGGTTCGACCCGGATGTAAACCGCATCAACTATGATGAGAACGGCAGATTCCTGGGAGAATTCAACGATGATGACTCTATCCTGGTAGTACTCGACAACGGCGAATTCTACATCACCAACTTCGATGTGAACAACCATTACGAGGACAACATCCTGAGATTGGAGAAATGGGACGAGCACAAGATATGGACAGCCATTCTCTATGATGCCGACAATGAGGGATATCCATACATCAAGCGATTTACGATGGATGCCACCAAGCGCCACCAGAATTGTCTGGGAGAGAATCCAAACAGCAAGCTCATCCTGCTCACCGATACCCCATTCCCTCGCCTCAAGGTTACCTATGGTGGTGTGGATGCCATCCGACCTGCCGAGGAAATCGATGCCGAGCAATTCATCGCCCAGAAGAGTTTCAAGGCAAAGGGTAAGCGCCTGACGACATGGAAACTGGAAAGCATTGAGGAATTAGAGCCGACAAGATTCCCGGAGCCTCCAGCAGAAGAAAATCCTGATGCAGAAGATGCAACCGGCGATTCTGAAGACGCTGGTAAGAATACTGAAGCTGTAGAGAATCTCGATCCTGATGCAGGAAAAAGCGAGCAGCAGGTAATAGATGAACTGACCGGTCAAACCAATCTCTTCTCAGAAAAAGATTTCGAAGAAGATCAGAAAGACAAAGATTGGTTATCGAAGCAATAAAAGAATTCGAAAAGTTTTCGATATATATTTTTTAGGAGGGTGTACTTGGATACACCCTCCTTTTTCTCTATAGATGATTATATGCGTCGCATTGCTGTATATTTTTACTTTTTATATCCCTTCAGCTTCTCCAGGCAATAAGCCTTGAAATCATTCCAGTGGTAATAAGGCTCCACATCGCTCTTGATAGGAAGCGTAGCTTCATCCTCGCAGAGCAATACCTTCACCAGTACATCATTCGCCTTGTTGCGATAGAATACAAACTGAAGGTTGGTAGCCATCGGAGTAATCTTATAATCAAACCATTGAGAAGAAATTCTCTCAGGATCTCTGATTTCCTCGCCATATCCATTCAGATCCAGGAGGCAAGTAAGCGGAGTAACCATCGTATCATGACCATATCTCAAGGTAGCACCCGGATGCGGAAGAGCTATGCAGCTATCAGCCTTCTGGATGATATCCATCAGAAGATTACGCTGGGAATATGGCTGAACATTGCCCGTATAAGGAGAATTGCCATACGCCATCTGCCACCAGATATTGGTACTTACCCAATTCTGATACAGCTCCTCCTCAGTAAAGAGATCGTAGAGCGAAACCTTGCCTCTCAACTCAGTACCCTGGACAGAGCTAGCCATCTCATAAAGCTTTCTGTTCAAGTCGCTCTGGTTGATATTCTGCTTCACCCAAGCCGGATCATTGAAAAGTTCCTGCATCACTCGGCTATAGCAGGCATGCTTCTTGGAAAACTCCTCCTGCACCACCTTTCTGCCCACAGAATTCTTCAAGCTATCCAGGTATCTATCTCCCTGATTCATATAGTACATATCATGCTCGCTGGCATCGTGGAAGATATGAAGCTTAGGATTCATGCGGAGCATCTGCTGCAAACCATTCTCCATTGAGAGAATGCAGCGGATCACCACCGTGCTTCGTGCCTCAATATTCGTATTACCGGCAAAGATCTCAGGAAATCTTTCCATCATTCGCTTGGTAATCCCCTGATGCTGGAGAGCTCCCAGCGGAGTCAACTCGCCATCACGTCCCTTTGCCTCTTCACGAATCAGCTTCACCTTAGCCAGTGTTTCCTCACCCTTGGCAGTCAACTTACCTTCCTGCTTCGCCTTCAACAGGGAGAAATAAGGCACATCATACGCCTGCTTGCCAATCATATAGCGGGAGCCATGACGGCCATAGTGGCTCAGATAGAAAGGCTTATATCCCTTAGGCGCCGGAGTTAACTGCTTCTGAGGCCCGCGATAAGCCACATAGTTACTACCCGAGAGTGTAATGTCTCGCTTGAAATCCTCCAGAGGACTCTGAGCAGACAATGGCATCGCAAAAACAAGAGATGCCAACAATAATAGATTCTTTGTATTCATTGTTACTATAATTTTATTGTATAATTCATTTTTTCATCATGATTATTTTCAGTTTGCCTGCAAAAGTACCATTATTTCTCGTAAAAAACAAACAAACCCGCTTTTTTCTGCTCATTTCTTCTTTTTATTCGAATATTTATTGTATCTTTGCACTCACAAATGCGCTTGTGGCGAAATTGGTAGACGCGCTAGACTTAGGATCTAGTGGTTTAGGCCGTGTAGGTTCGAGTCCTATCAGGCGCACCGAAGAAAATCCTAACTGTCTGATAATAAGCAGTTAGGATTTTTTCTTTCTAGAAACCAGGAAGTTATCATCAACCTACTTACTCATAGATATTGGAAGAAACAGTCGTCACATAACCACGTTTTTTGATTTAAATCAACAAATTCCCATATTTTACAAGAAAACTAGTTAAACTTTTCTTGTTTTTCGCATATTTCCTATACCTTTGCCCATGGAATTCCAAGAAAAGAAACAAAGTATTAATTTCGGTTTAAAAGATTAATTATGAAGAAGATTATGTTGAGCCTCGCTATGGCTCTCGTTTCTGTTTGCGCTAGCGCACAGGTTTACATCGGTGGTACTGCTGGTATCTCTAGCAACAAGATCGGTGATGGTGACAGCAAGACAGCTTACAAGCTCATCCCAGAAATCGGTTATCAGTTCAACAACAAGTGGGATGCCGGTATCGAGGTAGGTATCCAGAAGGGCGAAGTTTGCAAGATTTCTCCTGTTGGCGATGCTACTACCTTCACTATTGCTCCTTACGTACGCTATGCAGCAGTTGAGAGCAAGGTAGTTGATCTCTTCTTCGAGGGTACTATCGGTTATGGCAGTGTAAGCAAGGGCGGTGGCGACTTCTACGAGGTAGGCATCAAGCCAGGTTTGGCTGTTAAGCTTACAAAGCATGTTGAATTCATCTCTAAGATTGGCTTCCTCGGATACAGAGGCTATTCTCCAGAAGAGGGCAAGAGCTCATCAACATTCGGAGTTGACGTAGATGCTAGCAACATTTCTTTTGGTGCTATCTACAAGTTCTAATCTTAGAAAAGCTCATTTACTCATCGTAAATATATCAAGGGCGCAAGCTTTTTCCGCAACAGGAATAGCTTGCGCCCTGTTTTTATGTGAAATCTCAATTTACATGAAACCTCTATAAAGGGCAACTTATATGAAAACCTCAATATAGAGCAACCTTGATAACCCCATCTTTTCTATTCTCAAACACATCGTAAGCTTCCTCTATTCTAGATAACGGAAAACGATGGGTAATGAGAGGAGTGGTATCTATCTTGCCCTGTGCTATCAAGCTCAGGATTTCCTCACAATCACAGCCATCTACTCCACCCGTCTTGAAAATGAGATTCTTGCCATACATATCAGGAAGCGGAAGCATCTGGGGCTTATCATACATAGCTACAATAGTAACGATGGCATTAGGACGGGCACACTTCCATGCCAACTGGAAGGTATCTGAACCACCAGCTACCTCCATCACCACATCGGCTCCACCATGCAAACTCTGCTCCTTGACGAAGGTTTCGCAATCTTCCGGTTCTACCACAAGAACCTGCGGATAATGTTCCTGGATAAATGCTCTCCTGGCTTCTGATTTCTCGCAAACGATGATTTTTCCAGGATTCTTCAGTAAGGTACAGAGCAAACAGCAAACTCCCGTAGGACCTGCTCCGATAATGAGAACCGTATCTTCTTCCTTAATTTCCGAGATTCGGGTTGCCCAGAATCCAGTGGCAAGAATATCGCCAACAAAGAGTGCCTGCTCATCGCTCACCGTATCAGGAATCTTATTCAATCCGGTAGTGGCATACGGAACTCTGACGTATTCCGTCTGGCCGCCATCTATCCTGCACCCCAACGCCCAGCCACCGTGAGGAGAAGTACAGTTGTTTACGTATCCATGCTGGCAGTAGAAGCATTCGCCACAATAAGTCTCCACATTCACCGTTACTCTATCGCCCGGCTTCACATGGGTAACCTGCCCGCCTACTTCTTCTACAACACCCACCATCTCATGCCCCACGGTAATACCAGGTACGGCACGAGGCACTGAACCATGCTTGATATGCAAATCGCTGGTACAGATACTGCTCATGGTTACTCTCACTATAGCATCCTTGGCATCCTTGATGGTAGGTTTCGCTTTCTCAACAAAAGCGAATTCTCCTTTTTTAATATATGTAAATGCTTTCATCGTCTCTAGTTTATTAATGTTTTATCGAAAATGCAAATATACAAAAAATATTCATAACATCATACGTTATGCCAACTTTTTATGCTTTGTTAAAATTAGAGTTTTTTTAACGAGAAAATACTGAAAATTCACAGAATATATATATCTTTGCAGTATTATTATAACATCATATCACAAAAAACATTCTATATGAATAATTACAAGAATATCAAGGCAAAGGTTCTGCGCATTGATGAAGAAGAACATAAGTTCGTCATCGAAGTAGAAAACAGAATTTACAAGGTAGGACAGATTGACTTCCAAAGGAGGCAACCCGCCCCTAAGACACTTGACTGTCTGATGATTACAACCCATCTAGGCAAGGTTTTCATTTCCCAGAACATAGAACACCTCATGAGAAAACATTATAAGGAAAATGATGAGGTGGATTTCAAGATCAAGATGACATTAGGTGATTTCTATCACCTGGAAGACGAATACGGCTTCACAGCAATGTTGAAAAGAGATACCATCATCAATGCAGCGCTCACTCCTAGAGTAAGATGCAGAGTGATGAAGTTCCGCCAGAAATACATGGAGGTACAACTCGTAGAAGTATTGGGCGCCGATAAGTCGGAGTTTTCACTTTCAGATAAAGATTTTCGTGAAATCATAGGTGATGAAAACTGGAATACTCCTGAGTTCAGAAATCTGATGCTCGGAGATACGCCTTCTGACATCTTCGACCTGGAGTGCCACCGATGGATAGCTGGCATCTCCAATCATCTCAGCCAAGATGAATTACAGACATTACTCCTGCAGATTCATTCCCAATGCATCGAAACGCTACAGGGAGAGTATCTACTACCCCGATGCAAGGAAGCCGAGCGCATGCTGCTCGAACAGCGATTTACCGATATCATCGAACTGATATCTTACTACATTCAAGCCATCAGAATATTAAGAGAGGGAAAGGCCGAGCATACCATCAGCCAGATTCTTTCCACTCTATCCACTTGTGCCTATATCTACCATCCACGCAAGCAGTTCTGCATCATGCAATGCATCTTCATGCTCGACTTTTCGATTATGGAAAAACTCATCACGTCTATCCTAACCACCCTTCGCAGCCAGCAGGTATATCTTTGGAACAGAAAACCCTTTCAGATGCAATGGCTCAAACTGTTACAAAGCTATGTAGAGAATATCTATCACCAGACAGACAGACTCTCCAGCGATGCAACAACCAAGGAAACCATGATTCAGGTTTTGACCATCGAGCTGATACTGGGACGTCATGCATCGCATAAGATTTACGATAACTCATTGAATCAGGCATTGCTCTATCGCTTGGTTTCGCTGATGAATGTAAGCGACCCTAACAAGACTCTCCAGAAAGCATTCCTTTCTCTCTTCACCCCGACAGAATTCAATGCAGCCCTTCCTTTCAACAGCGATGACGCATTCGTCCTCGCCAATATGCTCTGCTCCCAACAGGACAATGAAACCGTGGAGAGTTTTGAACCTGCCAAATATGAGAATGAAACAACTCTTCTCACCGTCAACGAGCAAGCTATCACCATACAGCCAAAGGATTTGGATAAAGAGAATGTATATATGCCTCTCTCTTCACGTATGGGATTATGGCATGGACTTTCCATTCGTCTGGACGAAAAACCACCGGTAAAACTACGTGGAAAAGTAGGTACTACCATCGAACACTATAAGGAGCTGTGGGAATACATCACCCATTCTCTATTCTCCCAAAAGAGTAAGTCCTCAAAAAAGCAAAACAGAAAACTCTATATAGATGATGAAACGACCATCATCGTAACCAAACAATTGGCAGGACAGCTCTTATTTGAATGCAAAGTAGTAGAAGAAGGTTGTGAGGGAGTGGGAACGTTAGATGTTTTAAACGATGTTGTACCTTTCTTCCCTGGCGACATCAACACCCAGTCGTTTGAATATCAAGGGATGCCCCTCTTGTTGCATGCCTACGTAAAAGAAGTCAATAATGATGGAAGTTATGTCTTTGCCATGCGTGATATGATCAGCGAATACGCAGACGACGTACGAGTAAACGATCTGTTTTATAACTCTCGCCTCACCTGTCTGCTCTTCACTCAGGTACCCGACGTACCTCGGGTTCCTGCCGTAAGCAGCGAAGGCTTTTCTGTTTCCGTATGTCCTGCCCCTGGCATGACTCTCGATGATTTGAAAAAAGGCATGGTGATAGAAGTTGATAACATCACGGAAGGAACCAATGGTTATCTCAACGGCACCTTCCTGCGGGAATCACCGGAAAGCCGATTCAGTCTTGCCGATGCTTTCCATCAGCTGATGCTGGGGTATGCAGCACATGAGGTTTACAATCCAAAGAATGAAAAGGATGAATTGGCTAATGCGATGCCTATAGAGAAAGTATATGTATCGGAAATGATGAGCATCATAGATGCCAAAGCCACCCTAGAAGAAGACAAGATCAAGGCATACAACTATCTCAATTTCTGCCGACTTCTTGCCATCATGCTCGACAGCAAGGAGAGAACCAGTTATTACGATAGTCGACTTACGCTCCTGGAGGTACTCAACGACTTTGCAACATTAGATAAGGTAGATATCAACAAGATTGAACACATCGCCGAAAAGGAACCGGAATTGTTTGAACGCAATGCCATCCTTCGCCACGACTTTATGCAATTGCGTATCATCGGTTGTCTGGATAGCGAGGAACACTACGAAGACCTGTATCGTTGGAGCTGTCTTACAGAAGATCCTCACCTGCAGCAACTGGCATCGCTCGTGCTCTCTCATAACTTCGTGAAGAAATCGGGACTTCTCACCCAAGCCGGTGATATCCTCGACAAGATTCGCGCTCTTCTGAAACTCCACAAATCATCTTCCAACAAGAAGAACTATGGCAAGGAAGATTTCCATACCGAGTTCAAGACATCCATCATCTATCCGGAAAACTCCATGCGAGTGGATGTGCAGGCTCAAACCGTCAAGATCATGCAGGAAATATGTGCCTTCCTCAATGCCGAGGGCGGCCATCTCTATCTGGGCGTATCGGATATTGGCTATGAAATGGGATTGGAAGAGGACTTGAAGAACCCACTCTTCAAAGGCTCCAGAGATAAGTACGAGGTATATGTCAACAATCAGATTATCTATTATCTCGGTCAGGAAGGAGCACATTATATACATACTCACTTCGATACGGATATCAGCAATGCGGTACTCATCATCGACATCGAGCCATGCCCTACACCTAAAGCCGTAGGCAATGTATATTATGAACGCATGGGTACATCTGCGCGCAAGGTAAACGAAACCTACAAGGACAAGTTCCTTGCCATCAGAAAACAATGGGCAGAAGAGCACATTCCGCATGCTGTGGTTACGCAGGAAGAAATGCCGACTACGTTAGAAAACACTCTAGCCATCAAGGAGCCAAAAAACTCCACCAAGCATGTAGAATCTGCTCCTATCACCGACCACATCCAAACCTCACGTCTGCGCAACAATGCATTGCACGATTACGAGGAAGGCTACCGCCCTATCACGGCAGTCATCTGTCTGATGGACACGGACGAATACAAGATACTGGATGAAGACGACTGGCAGGATTATCGCCTGAAACTGGCTGTTCATGAAGACGAAGAAGAAGGATGGCTCATTCTTGTCTATGAAAGCGGAAAGGTATGCAAGGTTTCGATGGCAGAGCTCTTGCAGAGAGAACGGGGCAGAGCATTCAAGCGTTACGCTGGCGAAAAACTCATCTTTGCGTCCGTTGCCTCAGACAAGGACTCTGTATGTGTTGGATTCATTGACGGCAAGACCAATCATTACGTCAGATTTGATGATGTTGACAGATTCGAACACGGCAAGATGCAGGCAGAAGGTACCCTTCCTATGGATGTACCGAATGCCGGCGTTCATTATGTAGAAGTAATTGCGCAGGATCAAGTCCCTGTCAACAGAAACATCGGCAGAAAGACCATCGGATGCATCCTGAAAACCGTAGAGGGAAGAAGATGCATGGCAGTTCTTCCCGACTGTAATTTGAAATAAACAGGTTACACCATCATTTTTTCCAGTTGCTCCTGTGCCTTTCTCATATCCTGCTCAAAACTTACATGGTCGAGAAGGAAACCATCTCTTCCATCAGCAAGCTTCTGATAAAGCTGCGGATTCATGCCATCCACATACTGGCTGATAGCATATTCGATATCATCACGCTGTGTGGGATTGGTAGAAAACTCATAGACACGAAGCTTCTGATGAATAAAGCAATAAGCCGACTCTATACAGTCTTGAGAGATACTGGATAGAGAGCAATTGTCTTGATGAGTACTGTCTCCAAAATGGGTGAAGCCCTCTTTACCGAGGGTTTCACCTTTATTTATATTTTCACCTTTGTTTATATATTGATTCATATCCATTATTTCACTCCCTTCATTGACAAGGCAATGCGCTTGCGCTTCAAATCCACTTCTGTCACTCTCACCATCACATGCTCATGGAGCTTCACCACTTCACTAGGGTCACTGATGTAGCGGTTTGACATCTGTGAAACGTGAACCAATCCATCATTGTGAACACCTATATCTACAAAGGCACCAAATTTGGTGATATTAGTTACGATGCCAGGCACTACCATACCCTCCTGAAGATCCTCAATGGTCTTGATGCTCGCATCAAACTCAAATTTTTCAACCTCTCCACGAGGATCCAAACCAGGTTTGTCAAGCTCAGCCATAATATCCATCAAAGTAGGCATACCCACCTCGGCAGTGACATATTTCTTAATATCTATTTTCTTCTGCAAATTCTTATCTTCCACCAGCTGCTTCACGGTGACTCCCTGATCTTTCGCCATCTGCTCAACCAAGGCATAACGCTCTGGGTGAACAGCACTGTTATCCAAAGGATTTCTAGCTCCAGGAATACGGAGGAAGCCGGCACACTGCTCGAAGGCAGAAGGACCCAGACGTGGCACCTTCTTCAACTGGGCACGAGAAGCGAAGGCTCCATTCTCCTTACGGTATTCCACAATATTCTTGGCAAGAGTAGGACCGAGACCACTCACGTAGGTAAGAAGATGCTGAGATGCGGTATTCAGGTTGACACCCACCGAGTTCACGCAACTCATCACCACGGTATCCAAGCTCTTCTTAAGCTGAGTCTGATCCACATCATGCTGATACTGTCCCACACCGATGCTCTTAGGATCTATCTTCACCAGTTCGGCAAGCGGATCCATCAGTCGGCGACCGATACTCACGGCACCACGCACGGTTACATCCTCATCCGGGAATTCATCTCTGGCAATCTTGGAAGCAGAATAGATAGAAGCACCATCCTCACTTACTACATAGATATCCACAGAGTGTGGATAACTTATTTCGTGCAACCAGTCACTCGTCTCGCGACTTGCCGTACCATTACCCACAGCCATCGCCTCTACCTGATACATCTTCACCATACGCAGGATAGCAGAAGTAGCCTCATTTTTCTTATTACGAGGAGGATGAGGATAAACGATTTCATGATGAATCAAATTGCCCTGGGCATCGAGACAGCAGGTCTTGCAACCATTGGCAAAACCTGGATCCACCGCCATCACGCGCTTCTGACCTAAAGGAGCAGCGAGCAAGAGCTGGCGCAGGTTCTCTGCAAAAACAACAATAGCCTCTTCATCCGCCTTCTGCTTACTGAGAGCAGCAAATTCGGTTTCAATACTAGGTTTCAAAAGACGCTTAAAGGCATCATCCACCGCTTCACCTACCAATGTCTGGCACTCACCATAACCATGCACATAGTGGCGTTTCAGCTTATCCTGGCACTGCTCGTCATCGGCAGAGATACTGATACGGAGGAATCCGGCAGCCTCACCACGGCGCATAGCCAACAGTCGATGAGAAGAACACCTTTTCAATGGTTCTGAGAAATCGAAGTAATCAGAGAAGCGCTGTGCTTCTTCTTCATCTTTCTTCTTGGCAACCACCTTCGAAGTGATGATGGCTCCCCTGCGGAATTCGCCACGAATCTGATTTCTACTCTCCTCGCTCTCGCTCACCATTTCGGCAATGATATCCTTAGCACCCTGCAGGGCAGCATCAGCATCCTTCACCTTGTCGCCTACAAACTTCTTAGCAGCCTGCAGCGGGTTGCGTTCACGCTGAAAAAGCAGAACTTGAGCCAAAGGTTCCAAGCCTGCCTCACGGGCAATCTGTGCACGGGTTCTGCGCTTAGGTTTGAAAGGAAGATAGATATCTTCCAGTTCTGTGGCATCCCAACAGTTTTCGATACGCTCTTTAAGAGCATCTGTCAGTTTACCTTGCTCATCAATAGTCTTCAGGATGGTTTCTTTTCGTTTCGCCATTTCCTTCAACTTCTCGTTAGCCTGAGCGATGGCCTCGATATTCACCTCATCCATATTTCCCGTTTTCTCCTTACGGTAACGGGAAATAAAAGGAATGGTGCATCCTTCTTCAAGAAGCGCCAATGTATTCTCGACAGCCTGCTCACGTAATTTGAGTTGGGCTGCAATAATCTTTGTAAATTGATTCATAATTAATTTCTATTTTTGTGAATGCAAAGATACAAAAAATCTGCGAAATCCAAGACCGAACAGGTCAAAAATCTGCGTCATCTGCGAAATCTGCGTGACCTAAAAAACAATCAGCGTGAGAAAAAGAAAGATTTGCGTGAAAACAAAAAAGCCTCAGAAATCTTTCGAAATCTGAGGCTCTTGATAAAAGAAGGCGGCT